>ERZ773197.137-NODE-137-length-60085-cov-7.722555_pt1 | contig 60085 bp, 35 predicted proteins | sample MGYA00580999_ERZ773197 | MGnify/ENA primary metagenome ERZ773197 (study PRJEB29015, sample SAMEA2738166) | human oral metagenome | biome: human oral; feature: human-associated habitat; material: saliva | place: China | collected 2185 ...
TTATATAATAATGAAAATTTCTTAGGTAGATTATTACACTATCAATTTGATAATGAAACAATCTCTAAAAATAAAACAGAAACATTCGATAATACTAATCTAGTAACAGATTTGGCATTCCCTACTTATGATATTAATTTATCTGATTCTGATAAACAAAGTATTTTGTACGAAAGAAAATATGAAGTAAAAAATACGATTGTACCAAGAATACTAGCAGAAGAAGGTATTATTAATAAAACTGTTGCGATTGAAATCCAAAACTTTAATATATTACAAAACTTAGATAAAACAGTATATCTCGTCGGCAAAGAATATGATTCTATTAATAATAATTTATTTAATAGAGCCATTCCAGTTACTAGCTCTCATATGATTTATAATCTATATGAAAATAATTTAATGGGAGACGTAGTATTTTATATTGCTGATGAACATGGTATAATACTATCTGACTTTACTAAATATAGTGAAGACGAAAATCAATATGATTATGAATACAATAAATCTATGTTAGAAATAGAAGAATATGTTCACAGTCTACTCAATAAATTAAACGATTTTGAATCGTATCAAGAAGCAAAAATGTTAATTCAAGATGAGCTTGAAGAAGAAAAACAATATGCTTTTCCATCTGTAGACAAATGCTTTAAGAATATATTAAATAGAATTATTCATACGAACACAATTATCGTTAATAAAAATAAATTATTATATATTGTATTAACTCATTATTTCGCTAACTTTGATTATGCCTATGATTTATTTAATAGTTTAACTATTAATATCAATAATTATAATAAATCAGTAGATATTCCTAAAGGCAATCATAACTACGAAATTGTACAATTAGGTTTTAATGTTGGTTCAAGTAGTTTTACTACATCAACATATAAAGCATCTAAAAATTATGCAGTACGATTACGTTACGATGAATACGATTATAATTTATATTATTGTATCGATACAGAAACGTATAAAAAATCAGGTTTTATATTCTTTGGTAATATAAAAAATGATTTATTTAGAGCATCTAATTTATATGATATTAAGGAGACATAATCGTGAAACCAACAGAAAATAAATATTATCCTGCATACGATATGTCTAAATATGTTAGACAGGGGTCAACTATTAAAACTGATATTCAGCAATTAGATAAAACTCCTGTCTATATTCCTTATAATGTATCGTATAAAAAAACTAGAAGTTCTAGTTCTCAAGTTACAGAAGGTTCAGCGTATTTAAAACGATATTATTCAAGTATCGACGCAGAAATATATTTTAATAATGAATATGTTGAAGATATCTCTGGTATCAATTGGATAGTTGACCAACCAACAGCAAATGTATATGGATATAATTCATATACTGTCGATGAATTTATGATTGGTAATCGTTTAATCACTGGTGAATTTGCCATTCGTTTTACATCCCCTAATTATTTATTTCAAATACTAGAAGCTGCTAGAAAATCTAATCGACCATTAATTGAATCACAAAAAACAATTACATTACCTACTCATGAACGTAATACATGGCAAGATAATGTAATTACTAATAATATAGATAATGGTGATGTTGGTGAATATAGAGCTGATAAATTTTCATACTTATGGAAACCAACATTTGATATAGATGTTGTTTTCGGGCAAAAAAGTCCAGCAGGTGATACTGTACATATAGTTATCGAAGATGTTAAAATAATAAAAGCGAATCACGGAGTTAGTGTAGATAATATTAAAGGTGCACCTGTGACTGAAATATATTCATTTGTCGCTAAAGATATTAGATATATTAAATAATTTTACAAAGGAGAATTAGTTATAATGGCTAATAATAAAATTTCTAAAGAACAAATCGAAAAATGGAAGGAAGAATTTAAACATGTATACCGCGTTACATTGGATGGCGATGATATCGTATTTCGTCGCTTAAAACGTTCTGAATATATTGCTATCTTAAAAGAATCTGGTACAGCAAACACTGCTGATGCTGATGATTTACAAGATAAAAGTTTTGAACGTCAAGAAGCTATTCTTAGACATACTATTATCTTCCCAAAAGATGTAGATACTTTGATTGAAGAAAGTGCTGGTCTTTCCACAGTATTAGCTGATGAAATTTTAGCAAAATCTGGTTTTGTTAACGTATACACAGAGGAGCTTTAATATTTATGGCTGATTCTAAAACTAAAGATTCAGCCCAAGAAATAAATATAGAGGAACTCGTTGCGAAATATGTAGACCAATATGAAAATATTATTGCGTCTAAAATTGACAACGAGTTCTTTTTATATAGAGTTCTTGGTAGAGCTGAATATAAAGCAATCTATGAAGATGAACAATTTACTCAATTAGAAAAAGAAAATTTAGTTGTTCAAACTTGTTTAGTATATCCAGAACACTATGATTTAGATGATTGTCCTGCTGGTACTCCTACACAATTATGTAAAGAAATATTAGAAGCATCTTTGATTACAGACAAAGAAACTTTATGTGAAATATTAGACGCCGAACGATTAAACTTTTTAAGCGATGAAAATAATATTTTAAATTGTATGATTTTATCAGCGTTCCCATCTTTCGATTTAGAAGAAGTAGAAAATTGGCCTATGGAAAAAGCTATTAAATATTACACTAGGGCCGAGTGGATACTTTCTAATCTACAAGGAATTAAAATAGAAAAATATAATACATTCTTAGAAAAATTAGCATTAGAACAACAGCAAAAACAACAAGAAGAATTTATAAAAGAACAAAAAGAAAAACCGCAAACAACAATTCGTGGCGGTGATAAAAACAATAAATTAACCCCTGACAAATTAAAAGAACGGGAAGAATTTTTAAAGAAATTCCCAGAATTCGCTAATGACAATGTATTAGCAAATGGTATTGATGGATTAGAACAAAGTGACGTAGATACTATGTCTCCAGCATTACGCCCTGGGTATTAATAGGAAATACATATGGGATACTTTGAAGATTTAGGTAAAATACAAGAATTACAAAAGAAAAGAACAAGAGAAGAGCAAGCTAATGAATGGAAATCAAAAGCATTAACTACATTAGGTATTGGTACCGCAACTGTTCTTGCGTTTAAAGGTGGCAAATACTTATTGCAAAATTCTGTTAGAGCAGCGAATATTGCCAATAAATTTGTTGCTGGCCGTGCAGCTATTAGAAATAATATTGCATCTAAAGCAATAGATGATTTAACAGCAGCAGATTTTGCTGTAAGATATAGTACTTTTAAAAAAGGTTTCAATAATACTTCTCAAAGAATAAGTATTCATAGTGCTGGCGATAATACTGTTTTTCATAAAATAGCACAAGCGTCAGCACTAAGAAAAACAGCTACGCAAGATGCACAAATTAATTTCGGTGCAAAAGCAGTTCGTGATTCAGCAGATACAGTTTTAGATAAATATACTCATCTTGAAAAAAATCAATTTAATCAAGTCAATAATTTAATTAGAACTCAAAGACTTCATACCAAACCGAAAGACGAAGAAAAAGAGTTCTTAGATGAGTTAAAAAAACATAAGCTCACTGAAGAACAACACAAAATTATGGTAGAAGCTAGAAGCGAATACCTAAAAAGAGTCAGTGATGAATCTTATAAAAATAAACAAGTAAATGCGTTAATTAAACAACAAAATGAAAAAGCAAAATTATTAGGCAGTACAACTCAATTAAATAGCAGATTTGGTACAGCCAAAAAAGGCGATATATCTGTAGGTGATGTTCTTGCTCATCCAGAAAGATTTGGTAATCTTAATTATGCAGTTAAAACTGCTGAAAATGAATTAGGTAATCCTATTTACCAAAATGTTAATCTAATTGATGAAATGAATAAACATCTACAAACATTGCTAGAGGCAGAACGAAAAGCTTTATTATCAATAAATATTTCTCACGATATTAAAGTTGATAAATACGGTGGTGTGTATTCTAAAGCTGGATTAAATCAATTAGGTTATGAAGCAGGTAATTTTGTAGCAGATTCTCTTCCTGGTAAAATACTTAATGTTCGTGGTTTCATGGAACAAAGTATTGGTAAGGGTATTGATTTTACTGTTAAAGCTGGTACATTATCACCAGGTATGGAATATTTTGCTGGTGGTAGCAAAACAGGTCATTTAAAACACGACATTGAATATATTAATGGCAAAGCATATGTAGCTAACGATAATGGTGAATTAATTTATAATACAGATTTAACTAATAATTATAAAATTATTTCTAATCGATATGGCCGTGAAGCTAATGTATTTCAAGCTATGTCAGGCAATACATTAAGCAAAGAATCTGATAGTTTTTTAGGACGAACACTTGATTTTGGTCAAGATAAAGAAAATAAAAGAAATCCAGCTGGATTTATTAAAAGCAAATTCACTACTCAAAATAATGAAAACTATATAAAAAATCAAACTGCTTATGTATTAAATAGCAATAATGTAGAAGAAGCTCCAGAAACGTATTTTGAAAAAGCAGATGAACTCAGAAAATATTTAAAAGAGCATACTGAGTCGCAATTCTCTTTACAAGATAAAGAATATTTAGCAGCTACTGGTAATTCTAATATTAATAAATTATTAGATATAGATAGAATACAAAATGTAAATGAAAAACGTGAAGCATTATATGCATTAAGTATTGAACTTGGTAATAACCCAGATGCTTATAATCCTATCGCCGAAGACATTATGCAAGTTATGGGCAATAATAAAATGGCCTATAATTATTCTGGACGTAAAGCTACCGTTAGTACAGCCAATGTAACTCTTAATACTCGTGATTGGTTAGATGCAGAAAAAACAGTCGGCTCTAATGAATTTAATAATTTATCTGAAAAAGTTAACCAATTAATCACTCATGAATTAAAAGAAAATAATTTACTGACTAAAGATTTTACAAGTAAATTATCTGAAAATGCTCAGGACATTATTGCCTATAGTTCTATTGAAAATGCCATTAAAAGTAACGACTCTGTATTAAATAAAGCATTTTCTATAGATGAAATATTAAACTCTGAAGATTATAGTCAAATTGGTCAATATGCACAACGAGTTGTAGATAAATATTCTTCTAAACTTGATGAAGTACATGAACCTAAATATCACATTATGACTGACAGAGAAAATCCATATGGTTTTATGCGTAAAGCATGGACACCTGTAGATATCGCAAAAGATATTATACACGGTGATTTAAGTGGAGCTAAAACATCATTAATCAAAAACTTCACTCAGTTTAATGCTGGTAGAGATAATATGCATGAAGTAACAGCAGCAAGCCAAGGTGCATATTATATGTTACATCGTCTTAATGAAGTCGGCGAATATTTTGGTTTAGGATTATCTGCTCAATCTGCTAGCAATGCAGGCAGTTTATTAAAAGGCATTGCTTTAAAACGTATTCTCCCTGGTGTTATTGCCTATAATCAATTGGAATATTTTGACGACGAAGTAGAAGACCATACTGGACTCGCTCCATCAGCAGCATTTGCATCTGGTTTAGCTAATATAGATGTGAATGCTAGACGTGTTATGGATACTACAGGTGTAACCGATTTTTTAAAAAAACAATATGAAATCAATCCAATTATGCGATATTGGGGTGATGGTGGTAAATTTTATAACGCAGATGAATTAACTGATTATTATGCTAATGGATATACTGCTGTTCGTAATGCACCTTGGTGGACTTTTGGTGGCGTCAATGAAGCTCGTGGTGGAGCTATTAATTATTGGGCTCCAACGTTTACCAGACGAATGGCTTCTGATTATTATGATAAATCATTATATGGTTCTAATGATAATAAATGGGCTCATTCATTAATGCCTACATTAACACATCCATTTTCTACTTTAAATTATTTAGCTGACCCATATTGGCTAGAAGAAATGCATAAGGATGATAGACCATATCCTGTATCTGGCAAATTATTCGCAGACGGCACTCCTTGGGGAGCTATTTTAAATCCTACGATTGGTGAAATTATTAAACCAGTTAAGGAAATGCAACCAGATAGATTACGAAATGGTATGGATTTAAAAGCATTAATATATGCTAAATTAAAAAGTGAAGATGCAGATGATAGCCAAAAATCAGTACTTGTCACCAAAACTGGTGGTGCAGAAATCATGCGTCAAGTTAAATATTCTAAAGCTGATAGAAATACAAAAATAACATCGTATAATATCCAAAATGGCGAACTTATGAATGTTTATACAGATGTTCATAAAACTATGAGTCAAGTTAATGGTGGGCCATTAGTTAAAATGTATACGAATACTAAAGAACAAATTAAAGCTAAAGATTATGAAGAACAAGTATTACAAAATAATGCTATCGTCACTGGTGATAGAAGTACATTAGGTATTCAAGTACAAAATCAAAAAACTAAATTAGACCCATTAGCTTGGTATGACGAAATGAAAATGGAGACTATGGCTTCTCCTAATAAAGGACTCATTAATAGTTTAAAAAGCCAATTCGCAGATATTGCATCAGATATCGTTACGAAACGAACTGGTGTAGATAGAATTACTCGTATCCAAAATAAAGCTAAAGAAATAGATGCTAGAACTAAATCATTAAATGCAGACGACATGGATGATGATAAATTCGATGCGTCTGAAGGTGTACTCGTTAAAGATAAATTAAGAAATTATTCCCCGTCAAAATCTCTCGATTTATTAAATGACCCTGACCAAATTAATGATTTAATTAATGCTAAAAAAGGTGATGAACTCGTACAAGATTTAGCAAAATCAACTCGACTTATTACTGGTATTTATGGTTATATGGCTGGTGCAACATTAGACTTTGGTTCTGACTATGCACAACGCATTGCTACCTCTCAAAATATGGAATCTTTTTCAAGAAGATTTTGGGATGAAAACTTAGGTGGTTTTGGCGGTAATACAATGGAAATTATCCGTCGGTTTATTCCAGACTTTAGACGACATAAAATGCTGAACCCATTAATGAATAATATGCCAGATTGGCTTCCAGATACCTATCGTTTTGGTGACCCAATGAGTCAAATCGAACGCGGCGAAGCTAGATTGCCTGGTGCAGGTTATGAAGCACTTAATGAATTGCACGGAGATTCGTTTGGTCGCTATGGTGCCTTTGATAGATTTAAAATACTAGCGGATATTGCTCCTAATTCTTCTGAATATAAAATATGGAAAGAAATAGCATCTAAAACTGTAACTGACCCTAAGCTAAAAGAAGAAATGAAAGCAATTAAAGAACGTCGTGCTCAACAAGGTAAAAAACATGACTTCTATGATTATCAAGTATTAGGAAAAGATGTAGATTACAAAAATATAACTGTATCTGAAATTATGGGCTATGGACGTTTTAGGTCTGGTAATACTATTTATAAATTAGCTGGTATTAAAGTTAAAAGCAACGATAAAGAAACTATGCAAGAAGTATTAGGTAAATACTTGCATGTAGGTGATACTATTACTATCGCTACTGACTCTAATGAAGCTTATCAAAAAAATAAAGATTCAGTACGGTCAACTAATGCAGCTGTATTTATTAATGGTGAATCTCTATCTTCTATGATGGAAGAAAATGGTGATGCTGAAAAACGTAAAGGTGATACATCAGCCGCAGCTTTATTTTCTCGTTTTGGATTAGGTCAACGACTTATGGCTGGTATGTCTGAAATATTAGCTCATGCTGATATTCCTATTTTATCTGACCAATGGTTACGAGTACGAGACCCATATGAAGCATATCGTGCAGAAGAAGTATACGGTACTTCGTATCAATCATGGGAACATCCTATCGATACATTCTTAATGCCTGCTGTTGAACGTGCTATTCATGACAGAAGTTTAGTGAATACGATTGTTCAACGATACGGCAAACATTATATCGAAACACATAAAGGTAAAAATGCAATATTAGGTCATGCTATGTTAATGACAAATCGGTCATATATAGCATCCGCAGCGATTCCTTATGTGTTAGGTAAACATGAATTAGCTCATAAAATGGGCTTAGTCGGTTCTAACTTAGCAGTTGCAGCTCATGTGTTTACTGGTGGTAATAATTTCGCTGAACAAGCTTTTGAAGGTGGCGATTTAGGTTGGAAACTTGCTAAATTCTTTGGTGCTGAAAGTAAATATGGTAAAGCAGCTGGTGCAGTAGCTGGTACTATGTTTGCTTCTGCTATTCGTGTCATTCGTGGTAATGAAGAATGGAAACCTGAACGTACTAAAAAACGTTGGGCTATGGAAGATTATTTTGACAGACTAACATATTTAAAATACAAAGGACTTTACGAAGAAGCAGCTAAGCGTGCTAAAGATGAAGAAGGTTTCGATGTAGAAAAATATGTTAAAGAATCAAAAGAAGCTGATGATAAAGCTAAAAAGAAACAAGAATATTACCAATCACTTAAAGATAGATTAAAAAGAAATTCAAGAAATCAACCTCTACAAAAAGCATATTTAAAATTACTAAGTAAAGAAAAAAATGCAGTAGAAGAAGATAAGGTAATCCAAAATGTAGGACAATGGGGTAGAACAGCTATGCTATATCGCAAAGCTATGAACTCTACTATGTATGGATTAAATGAAAATTCTTCTTGGGGTGAAATGGTGTCTGCTCTTCCACAAAACGATAGGGAATTCTTTATGGAATTTGTGAAAGAAAAAGACCCAGATAAACGACAAAAAATACTCGATACAGTTTCTCCTCAACTTAAAAAAGCTTTACAAATGGCTTGGAAAATGGATTTAGATGAAGAAGAAACAAATGAGGAATATTTTACTAAACACAAATTACCTGACTTTAAATGGGCAGGTTGGAGACCAGATGTAGATATGCAAGGTATCGAAGCTAAAACTATTAAAAATGAAGGTGCTACATTATCTGATTACGGTTTATACGAATCTACACTTGATACACCATCTGCTAATTTATTTGGTGATGATTTAAAATTTAGTAATTATTCTGAAAGTAAAAGTACAGTAGAAGATAATTTAAAATATATATTAAAAGGACAAGGATTGAAAGACGTCGATATTAAAGTATATGACGGCATCGGAGATAAAAGTACTATCGAAGCAAAAATAGATTCTTGGACAAAAGACAAAGATATGCAAAAGAAAATTAAAGACACTCTTAAATCAGAAGAGTTAAAGAAAAATCCACCGACAAATTAATACAATAAAGAGCTAGACAAAAACATGTCTAGCTCTTATTATTTAAGGTAATATGTAAAATGAATAAAAACGAATTATATCTTCTGAGGATTTAATCATACATGGCTAAAAAAGATAATAATAATATTATCAATATGAATGCAATTCGTACTAAGCATATTACTAAAAGTATGCAAGACCATGTGTACGAAGCTATTGATATTTTAAATGACAAAAAAGATTCAAGTAAGAATCAGATTAAAACAAAAAAAATAACAAAAAAAATTAATGATGTACTCGCCACACAATCTTTCGTAAAAGGAATTAATAATCCTGTTTATGGGATGAGAGACGGTTTAATATTCTCTCCTAAACAACCAAAAGCATTCGGCGAAGAAACATTAAAAAATATGTTTGAATTAAATAAAGACAGAGGCGAACAAATTGCAAAAGCTGTCGCTTTCGGTCCAAGAAATACAAGCGTATCTGGCCCTATATTTAATTTAGATTATGCTGATGGTGCATCTAGTACTGCATTACAACAAGCAAGTACTTGGTCACGCATTAATAAAACTGGTAAAACTTTAATTTATGATACAGAAACATTACCATTAAATAGCCCATATGGATTACCAGAAACAGGTATTTTAACAGAATATGCTTCTGGTATGGCTAATATAACTGGACTCAATACAGATAATCCATCACTAGATTTTGGTAATGGTCCACAATCTACTATCTTAGGTATTAACCAAGCACAATATAATAGAATTGCTCCTATCGCTCAAAAATTTAAAGACGGTAAACCATTAACAAGTACTGAACAAGCATTGATGGACCGTCTTGCATTAACTAATAAAGCAACGATTGCATTGAAAGAAGATGGTTTCCATCAATATACAAGTTTCCCATCTATTCATGATGTTAAAGGATATACATATGATGATGTTATCGGTGGTTTAAATAAATTAAAAGATTTGGGCGACACTCAATTTAAAGACTTAGTAAATGTAAATGGCGTAAAAATGCCTAAAGTATTTGCTAGAATTTATCATGATATGAATAAAGTTAGAACATCTAATACTGTTGTTACTACTTACAATGGTATTAATTTTGACTCTAACATTATGATGGGATTAACACAAGACCCACGGTTAAGTAAAGATGCTCAACAATTATTCGCAACAGAAGCATCCTATTATGCTAATACAAATAATAATTTAGATATATTTGATGTCACTAGAAATAATATCCAAAATCCAAAAGAATTTTATAAAAATGTATTCTTTAATGGAAATGAAAAATTATTTAATGAATTTGAAAAGCGATTATCTGCTGAAGGTTTATCTTATAGAAAACAAGAATCTTTTAAAATTGCTAACGAAATAAAAAATGGTGTCGTTACTGGTAATGCTGCCCATCTTGCTTTCGATGATATTCAAACACTTGGCAATATGATGGTATCGCCAATGACTCATGATGCTCGTGTCAATGCATTAAAAGAACATACTACTATTAGTAAACCAGTTATAAAAGTAAATGATACATTTGTTATTAATAATGCAATGGGTATCAAAAGTTCTCGTGTTGGTTATGCAACTAAAGATGTTATTAGTGGCGAAATTGGTATGCGTGGTGTACGTATCGATACTCACAATGGCAATAAAGTAAGTGCTTCTAGTTTTGATACATATGGCTTAAAAGGCAGAGCTGCTTATACTGTTACTGGTATAGATAAAATGACAGATGAAGAAATTAATACAATACATCATGCAATGCCTGGTATCAAAGGCGAAAAAATGTATCGTGTTGCCTTACAAGCTACTGGTGTAAAATCTGGTGCGGCAGGCAGTACTCATTATTTATTTGGTACAGCAGATGAATTAACAAAAACATTCGGTAAACACACTGATTACGTTGGCGTATTTAATGGAACCAAACTCGATACTTCTGGAGCTTCTCCTGAAGTCATGCATAGTCTTGGCTATACAAGACAAAGTGGCATGGTAGTCGATGCTACAGCAGATAGTATTTTAGCTGAAACACAACGAGCATATCTTGGCTCTTCAGCTAGAAAATTCAGAAATTATGAATTAAAAGATGCAATTCGATTACAACGACACGTAACAGATTTAAGAAGACAAGCTGTCAAAAATCTTGGTGCAGGTGCCTCTGAAAAAGCTATCTTTAAAGAAGCTATGCGTATAGATAATGCTTTGTTCCAAGATGCTATGGGACCTAATTTTAAAGACTCTCAATATGTTAAAACATTTGGCTTTAAATTTAATGGCGACATAGATGCATATTCAACTACTGTAGATTCATACCATCATTTAGTAGAACAAGCATGGAAAACAAGTGATGCTCAAAACTATATGATTGATAAATTAGAATCAACAATTTCTAATTTTAATCCTAAAACTGATTTATCTGGCGAAGGATATCAAAAAGCAGCTAGACAATATAAAACTTGGATGGAAGCTGTTGTTAATGGTACACCAGATAAAAGCGGTGTAGGTGTTTCTGGCATAGGATTACGAAACAGAGAAGCTCAATCTCGTGCTTATTTTTCTATGGCTGGATGGGGTAATGCAGCAGATGATGCAGAATTAGTTGTTGGCACGAATGGTGTTAATTTAACTTCTAAAATATCTTCTATTGACCCTACATTAAAATCATTAGATGACCCAAGACAAGCATTGCATTACAGTAAAAAGGCAATTCAACATTTACATAAAACTGGACAAATTTCTGATATCAGTTGGATGGATGGCATTACATCTATTGAAAAACTAAATGAAGGTTTTACGCAATATGTAAAAGATAATATTCAATATAATCCATCTTGGATGAAAACTACATCTACTGATATGAACGTTCATGAAATTAATTCTTTTTATGGATATAATTCTCTTGACGATGTAAAAAATGTCATTAGCGTAGTTGGCTCTCAAAAGCCATTTACTATGGATGATATTAAAAAAAATAACACAAAATTTACTGAAGCTTTGGATAGAATTGTTGACCAATCTGTTAATGTTAATGAAGAACAATTACAAGATTCTGGTAAAAAAATATTTAATGGTCTTAAAGATAGACATAAAGCAGCTGTTAAAAATTTTGCATTAAATAATATTAAATCTGCTATTAAAAACGGCAGAGAAGTCATAATTGGCGAAGATGCTATTTTAATCGATGGACAAAAATTACCATTAGGTACACTAACTAATGATTTACATGGCGGTCTTTATACGAGTATTAATGGTACTAGATATTCTACTCCATTAAAATATGGTGTCATTGAAAAATGGAGTCCAGACGAAAGAAAAATGGTTCCGTATAAATTAGATTTAGTTAATGATTATATCCAAGGTATTGAATCTGTTGGAGATAAATTAACGGATAAAATTTATGACCCTACTAATGATAATCCAATTAGTTCTGCCTTATCATATTCTAAAAAAAATATGGAAACAGATTCTATTGCTACATTAGGTACAGCTCGTGAAGCAACAGATAGTTTATCTGTTAGTGTATTTAAAACAATGCCAGAGAATTTAGCTTTCATATATAAAAATGATAATACACATAAAAAATTATCTATCGAAGAATTAAATGACCCAAATACTTCATTAGAAAAAAAATATAGTCATTTAATTGCAACTATGAAAGAAGCTTATGAAAAAGGTCAATCTATTAGTAGTAATGATGCAAAAGTAATCGCTGAAACAGAAAAATTATGGAAAAAAGATTTTGCTAAACATGTGCCTGACGCTAATCAAAATCTAGTTGATGTATATAATAGTGCAGAATTTCACGGTAAATCTGTTAAACATGGTTTACTTGGTACTATGGGTACAACATTTACTGCATTTGGTAGTGTTGGTACTGGTGCTCGTGGTATTGAACGTCAATATGAAGAAGGATTATACTTTAGTAAAGCAAATGTAAATCGTGCTAAAAAATATAATCCTAATATTACAATTAAAGCAGATAACAATATTACAACTGAAGCACAAGTAAGAGCCTTTAAAAATATTAAAGAAGCTACTGGTAAAGATTTAGTAGATACTCTTGGTGGTTATAATTATGATATTTCTACAGATACAATAGATGCTATCGTAAACCAATATTTAGAAGCTAATCCAGATACACCTGATTTTATTAAACGACAATTAAGTGGTTTGTCTACTTATGATGGCCAATCCGTAATTATGCCAGAAGCGTTAGATGCTGGTATGGACCAAGGAAGTCGTATTAAAAGAATTGATACAAGTAAACTTTCTACATCGGCTGAATCTACAAAAAAACTATTTGCTATGCAAGGGTTAGCTCCACAAATTTCTTTTGAAAATGGTAGAGTTATTTTTAAACAAGGCGAAGGCACTTTATTAGGTCCTGGTAATAAAGGTATCATTCTTAAAGGTTATTCTGGTGAAACAATCCATGAAGTCGCAGAACATAATTTAGCTACAATTTCCTATATGCAAAATGGACGAAAAGTTAAACGTGCTAAAATAGAAGCCATCTTGCAAGATTATGCAGATAACTTTAAATTGCCAGACTCATCTCCTATTAAACAATCTGTTGGTGATATTTTACGAAAATATGGTATCGAAGAACGATTAGAATTAACTCCGATTACATCAAGAAATATGCTTAAAATCGGAACAGGTGATGGTGAAAAAGGTGCATCATATGTATTGCAAGTTGGTATGGGACAAGTTGATTCTCGTATCGCAGCTTTTTTAGATGCAGCTAATTTAAGTAACTTAAAAGGCGAATCTATTTCATTTAACTTAGCTAGAGATACAAAAAATGGTTTATGGAAATCACTTATTAAAACAGCTAATCCTAATGCAGACCATAATGAAATAATAAATAATGCTTTACAGCAATCTGGTTTTGGTTCGTTAAAAGAATTAAACGAAGCAGCTATGGAAGAACGCATGTCAGCTTCTAAAAGACTACGAAGTGCTTTCAACTTCGCAGGCTTATCTGAAGACTTCTTAATATTATCTAATGGTCGTGCTGGTCGTGCAAAACACATGGAAGCTGGTATTAATATTGCTGAACGTATATCCTCTAACTTATATCATATGGGTGTATCTCCAGAAAATATTAAACGACATCTCGATAAATATTTTGAAGGTATAGTTGTAGATGGCAAAAAAATATTAACTGACCATGCTAAATTAATTGACCCAGATAATTTACAAAAACTCGCATTACGTTTAGAAAGAATGACTACTAAAAAAGTAGAAATCAATGGTGAAACGCATCATATTCAAAATGAATATAGAAGACTTCATCAAGAACGTATGAGCGTAGATAAAACAATAGAAAAGGATATTATGCTTGACCATAATATCTTTAATAAAACAGGCATGAAGAATTTCTCAGAAGATGACCTCTCTGCCGTTAAAAAAGCATTAGGTGAAAAGAACGCAGCTTTACTTCCAGAAACAACTACAAGAGATATTTTTGATGCTCGTCAAAAACATTTTAATGATACATTATCTTATACTGTTGGTGAAACTCATGTAATGGATAATGGAACATTAAATTGGGATGATAGAATCGAAAAAGAATTTAGAGAAAAATATAATTTATCTAAAGGTCAAGTAGAAAAAATTACTAATAATTTTAAAGAAGCTGGATTTAGTCACGCTACTGCTGATAAAGTTGCGTTAAGCCATCAATTTAATACGGGTAACTTTGCAGCAGCTATTAGTGCTGGTGAATTAACTGATGATGCCGTAAAACAATACGCTGATACGCAAGGCATAAGAATTACTTCATTAGAAGATTACAATACATTATCAGCAGCTGAAAAGAAAGAATTTTTATCTAGTAGCTCTCCTAAAATTATTGATTTAGGTGAAGAAATCGGAAGCTTTAAATCAAGAGCTGAAGGCGCTAAAGGAAGCGGTAGATATTTATCCATAGGATATAGAATCCCTGGTTCAGAAGATAAATATGGAAATAAATTATTAGAAGACGCTGATTATAAAGCAAAAACTGCTTTAGAAGAAGCAAGTGAATACCTTAACGGCAATCCAAAAGTCACAGAAGAAACATTATCTACTAAATTAGATGATGCTAATCTCGCTATTGCTAATCAATTAAAGAAAAAAGGTGGATTCATGCATCAACTTGAATCTGGTAAAACAAATGGCATGATTTCCACCGCTATAGAAGAAAGAAGAATTATTAATAGCGATAAACATTTTATCGGTGATTTAAAAGTATCTGATTTAACAGAATCAAAAGTTAGACCTGGTATCATTGGTATTTCTGAAAAAGATGCAAGAGCTTTATATGGTACAGAATTAGAAAACATTCTAGGCAAAAAACATGCTAAAGGTGCCGTCAATGAAATGATTGAATCTATGAAAACTCATGGTGTAGCAACGAATACAATTCGTTATCCAGCTCAACGTGAAGGTTCTTATACTAATACATATACTTTCGTAGATGACACATTAAAAAATGGACAAATCTCCATAGATAAAGAAACAATGGGTGCTATGGGCGGTGACTATGATACTGACCAAATCGCTAACTCTATTAAAAAATCTATGGCTACCATTGACATTAATGGTGAAACAAAACGATTAGCTATTTCACAAGCAGCTTTCGAACAATTAAATAAAATGGATGGCATTACTGCTACCATGGATGACCCAGATATTTGGAATAAACATCAGGTTGAATCTTTACTTGAAGGTAAAGCTAAAGAACATTTCTTCGGTAAAACATTAGAAGACATTCAAGAAGAAGTTAAATATGGTAGTAAAGGTAAACAATTTATAGCAACAGAAGAAACCAGAATGGCGAGTATTGCAGCCGCTGTAGGTGGTTTAGATGCTGGTATATTTGACGTGAGAGCTGGTCGTGATTTAGCTGACCAATTAGGTTATACTGCTATTGCTCGAGAGAATAGAGCTTTCGCTGTTGCTTTATCTGCTGTTCGTAACATTCCAGAAACAGCAACACTAACTCCTAAATCTGGTTTAGGTACAGCGTTTGATTATTCTGTACAACAGACTTTTGATGACTTTTCAAAAAAAGCATATGCTGTAGTAAATGCTAAAACTCAAAAAGAAGTAGAAAAACACGCTAAATCTTTTTATAATTCTGCTGTAGAAATTTTTAGCGATGAAGCTATGCGAGGCAAAGTCTCCAAAGAATTAATTAACTCTGGACTATTCGGAGCAGAAGGAGACCATATTCATAACATTGCTAAAGTATTAACAGCTGGTTTAATGCAAACGCAAGCTACTGGTATTAATTATGGTGTAGGTAGAAATACAGACGAAATAGCGCAACGTACTAACTATAAAATAGAAGGTGGCGTAGCTATGTCTGATAAAGCATATACTGAAAATTCTCCAGCTGGCAAAATAAGACAAGCTTCTTCTACATTCGGTGATATAGAAGGCGTTGATGAAAAATATATAAAAGCTAATACTAGATATAAAGCTAGAAATATTAATGCTAATTCGGTCAATGCTTATGTTAATAATTTAGAAAAACAACACAAAGGATTATTAAGCCCAATTGAATCTATGAGTGTTATTAATTCTAACACACAAGATGAAGCACAAGCTAAAGCAGAATTAGGTGCAGAAAGCAAAGCTGTTAGTGATAATAAAGCAGTTGTTGCTCGTATACAAAAAGATGGTGCAGAAAATAGAGCTGGTAAAGCTATTGCTGACCAACAAGATGAAGCTGCTGAAATTGGGCAAAAAGCTTTTGATGATATTGCTGGTAAAGCTAAAAGAATATTAATGAGTGAAAAGCCTAATATGCCTACAGGTGGTTCTTTTAGTAAAATTGCTTTAGGGGCAGCAGCTGGTATTATGTTGTCTGGCTATAATAGTAACATTATTAAAAGAATGCCAGCCCCAGCTACTGACCAAGCACAAGATGCTAGAACAGCTGAACAAGGATATTCTGCATCTCAAATTCCTCAGCTATCTGATACATCATTGCCTATTCTTCAAAAAGCTCCTAAGAAGGGCTACATTATTAATATTAATGCTAACACTCCTGGTGGTCAGGATATTGCTCAACAATTAATTCCTACGGCCATTTCAAATTCAATGGACGGTGGTAAAAATGTTAATATTAATACTTCATTTAATAGAAATGATAATCGTATGACTAATAGTCAATTAAATAGTATGGTAAATCAAGCGTTATCATCTTTTTAATTTAATATATAAAAAAGAGGAGTTCTGTATTGAACTTCTCTTTTTCTTCATTTTGTAGTAATATATAATATGATTAACTGAAAACAAATAATTAATTATTTTTACATATAAAAGGAATCACATGGACTTCGAAAAAATAACTAATGATGCAAAAGAAGCTAGTAAAAAAGAAAAAGAAAAAGAAGAATTAAGTGGTGTCTCTCAAACAAAAGACATGCTTAATGACGATAGTTTCTTATTGCCAGAAATAGGTGATTTTTATTTAGGTGCAGTTGATACTGAATACCTAAAAATATTAGACAAAAAAATAAATGGAACTACAGATGAAGACGCAAGTGCTAGACGAACAGCATTTTGTGCAGATACTCCACCAGTATTAAAAGCAGAATCTAAATTTGATGCTGGAGAACATGGATTATTTTTAGAAATCAAACCAGAATTCACAGAAGATATCCGTGAGTCTGGTGTATTAGATGGTAGAACATTAATTTGTTCTATTGATGCTATTCAAGAAAAATCTGGTATTAAAGCTAATCAAGATGCCTTTAATGCTTACAGAGAAGACATATTAAATCAAACAAAAGTATCTCCTGATACTTATATTAAAAATAAATATATTAAGTTTATTATTAATGGTCTCAATGTTCCACCTACATCAATTTGGGCAGTTGACCATATTCATGCCAATGATAATACACAAACTATTAAAATTAATGGTGAAGATAGAGAAGCTAGAAAATTAAAAGATGGTACCTATAAATATCTTTTAAAAACTGGCGATGTTCAACAAAATATTAATGCAGAAAAACGATTAGAAGAACTCATTAATAAAAATAATGGCGTACTCTATGTATTTGTTGATAAAAGCCAATTAGGAAAAATTAATCAGATTTCTAATGAAAACGATAAAGATTCTGCTATTGATTTTTCTCAAATCGATACACTAAAAAAAGCGTTAGTAAATATTTCACAAGATTTACTAGATGCTTTAAAAAATGATTGTAATTATAGTCCAGCAGATTTTGATACATACATTAAAGAACAAACGGCTTTTAATTTTAAAAATGACAAAGCAAGAAATGTTAATGTAAACCCAAGTAAATTATTTATTGGATACTTTCAAAATCTAGGTACAGAATCTCAAGTACGAGAAACATTAAATAAATTTAAAGATGATAATTCTGCTAAAGCATTAATTCAAATTGTTAACAATAATTTTGAATCTGAAAAAAGTCCAGTCACTGGTGTAGCTAATATTGGATTAGATATGCATACATTATCTGGTACAGCTTATTTTCAAACAGATGGCAAATGGTTTAATGCTGGTAAATATTTATTAACAGCTCCTGGCGAAACAGAAGCAAACATTGCAGAACCTAATACTCAAAATCCATATATCACAAATGGCTATGATATTGAAGACCAAAAATATGTAGACGCATTTAATTCTGTATTTGATGAATTAGATGATAGATATAAAATACAAAAAAAATTATTAGGTCAAGATAAATATATTTTAAATGACTGGACAGTATTATTGGGTGACGTATTATTTATGATTCCCCCAGAAACGATTACTATGAAATCAGAGTCTACTGGAGAATCTATGCCATTACTTCGTGCACAAAATAGTATGATACGAAGTAACAAAGATGGTAAACGCACTATTACATTAAATGGCTATTTTTATGGAGACAAAGGAATTAATGGTTTCCCATATGAAGATGAATTACCTAATGGTGAAAAAATCTTATATCATATGAATGGATTACGAGCATTACTTTCTCAATTTAAATTTACTCCATATTTACCAATAGAAAATAATCTATTAAATAATGTATTTGATATCCATGCCGTTATGATTAATAATATCAATATTCAAAACATAAATGGAATGCCAAGAGCAGTTAAGGTAGAAATGACATTAACTGAATTTGATTATAATACATATATGCCAGAAATAACTGATTTAATGACAACATTAGGTATTTCTGAAAAAGATAGAAATTATTTTAGTACTTCTATTAATTGGAAAGTATTTAGATATTATTATCAACGTTCTTTGATTAATGGCAATGAATTAGCTGCTAAAAACTTTGATTATAACTCATATCAATATATTAAAGAACATTTAAAAAATCATACTATTTTGCAACCAATGAAATTCCATAACTCTACATTACGTATGTATATCGCAGATGAAGATTATCTCGATATGATGATGGACCAACGTATGGAAGATGTATTTGGTGCTGATGGCGTTATGAAGCCAAAAACAAAAGACCAATGGGACGAATTAACTAAAATCGGTGAATTAGGCGATGCTATATCTAAAGCAGCGGCTTCTAGTGAGTGGAATAAAGCATTAAAAAAATATGCTGAAAATAACACAGACGTAGATAAAAATGAAACGCCAAAACAATTTGAAACATCTAAAACACTAAAAACTTTTGATGACCCAACAAAAGAACTATTGCCTCAATTAAAAGATACATTAATGAATCTTGAATTTAAAAATAAAGGCGATATTAAAGATATAACATATAGAACAAATCAAATTTTTACGGACCATACTCATGAAACTATGTTATATCGTATTACAATGGATATCCATTTAGATAAAGATAAATATCCATATTATTTACAAAATAAAGATGTAAAAAATACGGTCACTCCGAACGATTCAGATGCTGATAACGCAGGAAGAACTCCATCTAATCCAGGCGTTATTTCTGTTAGTTATGTAGCTAAATATGAATTACAAGATAAAGATAATCGAAGCTATAAACGAATTAGTGATTTTGTGTTGGATACAACAACTGAATCAGCTAGTATTTTATCTATTGCAGATAAATATACTACACAAAAAAAATATACTGATTTTGATATGAGTGAATTAGAAACTTCTAATGATGGTGATTGGAAACAGGCAGCTAATATTTTTAATTATTCATTATTAAAATATGTAGAAGTCAATTTACCAGATTTGATTGTTATAGATTTTCAAACTATTTTTAGTAATAATTTCTCTACTGTTAATACATTAAATGGGTCTGGGTTATCTAGCCAATACATGGGTGGTACAAGTACCATGTTTAATGTAAAAATGGCAACGAATAATAAAGAAACGGCTTCTTACTTATCTCGATTATCAAGAACTATTAACCTATATGAAAAAAAATATAGAATGATTCTTCCATGCTATCCATTAAAGATAGAATCAGAAATTACAAAATTAATTGATATTAATGATGTACTACCACATTCTATCGAAGTAGATACAATTAAAGGCTCTCCAGGATGGTATGAAATTAATATCTCTATGATTTCTGTAGATAGAACATTACGTCAACGTGAAGCCATGTCTGCCATCGAAGGAATTAATTCTGGATGGAAAGAACGCTCTTGGTTCCAAAATGAATATAAAGATACTAATATGGCTAACTTCGAAATGCTAAAGCAAGTGATTGGGCAAGTAGAAGTATATCCAGATTTAGAATTGCCTAAAATTTCTGAATTAGAAAAATTAGGTTTTAAATTTACTCGCTATTTATTCCAAGATGATAGAATTTATGTAGACCCTGATTTTTATTTTGTATATTTAGCTCCATTAACTTCTCAAGTATTAAGAGAATCTGTTTTAAAATTAATTAAACCAGATGGACTATTAAATGGTGACCAAACTATTACTGATGAATCTGGTGCTCAATTTGATTTAATTGCTAAAGATGGTTTAGGCACGTCTATTCAAAATATGAATGATATTGCTAAAGAACAGCAATCTCAAATGAATGATGCTAAAGAAGCATCTAAAAAAATAGCATTAAAGAAACTTAATGAAAATCTAAAACAAGCTGCTCATCAAAAAGGTCAAGAAACTAATCTTGATGCATGGGAAGTATGCAAAGATATTAAAACTATTTTCTTGGAACGAAAATACGATAAAGAATTAAAATCTAATATCGCTCGCAAAAAGGCTGATGAAGCATTAATAGATAATGGTCCTGATTCTAAAATACAAGCTCCTAATGGCAAGTTCTTTAAACAAAATGATATAGATTTTTTAATTAAAAATAAGTACACAGAAGAACAAGCTATCGCTTTATTATCTGCAACTGATAAATATAAAAAACCACCAGAACCAGATACTAATAATTCTTTAGAAAAACATAATACAGAAAGTAATAAATTAGAAACACAAAAACCTACTGATATTAAACAAGGCAAAGATATTTTTGGTAATCTAAAAAATAATAAAAAAGAAAGCATAGAAAATAAAGATAATAAAGATGCTACTACATCTGCTCATGTACAAGTAGAAATAGCGAAAGAAGGCAAAAAGATTACGGAAGGTGAATGGGTTAGTGAACAAATCGAAAAATCTACTTCAGCCGCAAATGACTTTTTATATTATCTTGAACAAACTCCAATTACGTTGAAAGACTCTGATAAAATATTAGATATCACAAAAGATACTGTATTCTTAGAAAAAGGAAAAGATTTTTTTGATATTGCAAGAGTCAATGATAAAAGTACTATTTATAGCTATGTAAAATATTGGTTTGAATTTGATGCTGTAAAAGCTCTATGTAATGCTTTATATATTAATATCAATGATAATTTCTTATCTGTAGTAAGTGATATTATTTATGCCGCTGCTTGTAATGCAACAGCTGATAAAGAATATTCTAGCAAACAAAAAGCAACAGATTGGAAACCTAATTCTACTTTCATTGCTGTCATTAATGGATTGACACAAGATGCTTCTGAAAGAAGATATGCAGACACAGTTGGCGAAGCTGTAGAACAAGGGTTAGAGTTTGGTACATTCAGATTTAAAATGTATTCACAAGATGCGATTAATAATATCACTGGTGAAGAAAATAATAATATAGCTACTGATAATAATAAAGAAAAAATTAACAGTGCTATGTTTGTACTCGACCCATACTATAGAGCTAATAAAAATGCAGTCCCTGATTATAAATTAAATTGTATTGTGAATACTAAATTCGCTACTATTGCTTATTTACGCTTAGTATTTTATTGGTTAGCTAGATTAACACAAGAATATGTATATCCATCTATTAATTCTGATGTGTTAAGAAAAACATCTGTTACAGAACTTGATATTCAAAACCAATATAAAAAATCTGGTGTCTCCAGTAACGTAGATGAACAACTTCTTAAAAATATTGAATTTTTTAAAAAGAATGAATACCAAATTGACAGTGGTAAAATATTTGTAGCTAACCTATTAACAGCTTGTGATGGCGATTCTAAATTGTTAAGTCGTATTAAAGCTAAAGAATATAATGCATTATCTTCTTACCAAAAAGGCTGTGTTATTCCAGGCAAAACTATTAATCCTAATGAAACCAGTGCTATGGTATTTAGAAAAACAATTATGGCATTAGCTGGCTTAGGAAGAATTAAAGATATTAATACATCTGGCGTATCACAAGATAAAGTCGTTAATAAAATGATTAATACTATATATGAAAAAAAATATATAGAAGCAGCTGAAAATGTAACGACATATGCATCTCATGCTTGTCACGATATGATTGTATATGATGCTAGAGGTCGAATGTTAAGAGCATTCCCTACATTCTATATGATGCTTATTGATGAAGGACGTGATGTTGGTAAATGGCATTTGCACGATAATTATTATAATAATAATGCATTAGGTTCTATTGCCATTACTCGTTCTAAAGATAATCCAGTAGATGTGGCAGAAATTGAAATGAGTAATTTTTATGGTTCATTCTTATTAACTGGCGATGACTCTATTTATCCAGATACATCAAATCTTACATTGATGGATGCATTTGCAGATATCGTAACTCCTATTGTTGTTCCTAATGAACAAGAAAAAATAGAAGAACGAGAACGTAAAATTAAAGATGTAAAACCTGCCTTGCGATTAGTACCAGGCACAAAATTAACAATTAAACTTGGTTATGGGGCTAATCCTAATTTAATGCCAACTGTATTTAATGGTGTTATTGCAGAAGTATCTGCTGAAGATAAAGTTACGTTACAATGTTCTGGATATGGACAAGAATTAATAAATCCTATTTTGGAAGATATGGAAGCTTATCATTTACCAAGACAAGATGATTTAGTAGGTGCTTTTGCTAATACAGATTCTCCTATTAATATTGTTCGCGGATTATTCACGCAACGCGGTGGATTCTTAAAACGCCTTGGTTCTCATATCCCTATCGTATCTGATTATATAGATAGAAATGCATTTGGTATTACTAATTTCGGTAATCCTGATTTCACAGATATTTTTAAATCTGGCGAACCATGTCAAAATATTTTCTCTGTAACAGCTCCTAATAAAGTCGATGATGGAGAAATTGTAGCCGATGGCCAACAAATTCAAATTTCGTTCGATGTATTTGGTCGTTCTCCTTGGGATGTAATTCATATCGCTAAATCATTAAATCCTGATGCATTAGCTGGCATTAGAAACTTTGGTTTACGTCAAACAGTATTTATGGGTATGAATAGATACTATTATGCGTATGATTACGCTAGAGATAAAAACACAAATACTATCGTAGAAAAAAGAAAACCATTTCAGCAATTCCATATTTATAATTCTTACCAAGATATTATTCAAAATGGTTGGGTAACATCTGTTAAAGATATGCATACTGTTGCTGTTGGTTTATATCAAAACAGTGGTTCTTTTAATTCGGTTAGTCAAGAAAAAATTGGACCATTATATGCAGACATTGATATTTATCCAGACGCTCAAAGAACAATGACATATGATACTGGTTTGATTACAAAAGGTATTCCATATCTTGGAACTATCACTAATTCATTATTTAATAATGAATACGTAGAAGACTTTTTAAGTATGTTTGATATCTTCGGTGCCCAAGATGATAAAGGTATGGTTAATAATAATCAAAACATTGCTTGGAAAATGACAGCATCTGGTTTACGACAAGCCGTTGCTAGAATGTATGCAGGAGACATGATTGTTGTAGGTGACCCATCTGTTAACCCATTAGATAGAATTTATATATATGATGAAGTCAATGGCATTCGTGGACAGGCTATCGTAAAAGAAGTATCTCATATGATTAGTAGCGAAGGTTTTACTACCGCTATCTCTCCTGAATGTATCGTTACTGTAGATGATGAGTTCGAAAATGCAACTCATTCTATATTCCGTGATTTATCTAATATGGCTGTATTCGCAGTAGCCGCTACTCATAGTGTATGTGTTTTAAAAGATTCTTTTAAGGCAGTTAGAACACAAACTAAAGAATATTGGACATCCAATAAAATGCAAGAAAAAACATTCAGTGACAAATTACGACAAGCTAAAGATGATATTGTCCAACTAGGTAAGGATTCTGCATCAGCTAAAAAAGCTAAGGTAATTGGTAAAATTAAAAGTGTTAAAAATCTTAATTTTAAATTAAAAACCAAAATATCTAAAAAAGTAGCTAGTTCTATTTTTAAAACAGCTGGTAAAGGTTTATTAAAAGTAGGTTCTAAATTAATTCCATTTGCTGGCGAAATATTAATGGTAGCTGAATTTGCCATGATACGTTTTAACAGATTTGCTAAAAATCTGCAAGTCGTAAAAATGTATCCATTGCAAAGATACGGTATTCCTTGGACAGCTGGCGTTAATGGCCAAAAAGGTTTGGTATATGGTTCAAGAACTGCTAACCAACAAGGTCTTCTTGAAAGTGCCATTAATACTGTATTTGGTAGTGGTGAAGTTGATAGCGGATTCGGAATTGCTCGTGGCTTAAAATACTTCTTAATCCCAGAAGAATTACAAGAAACAGCAGATAAATATGAATCTAATTCAAATAAAGATACTGAAGACGCAGTAAATAATGCAAGTAAAACAACAGATGAATATGACAAATATAAATCTGGTAATCGCTTTGCTAATAAAGTAAAATCTATTATGGCTTCTAATGACGGTACTAATGAACAAAAAACACTATCCAAAACAGATTATCGTCAAATGCAAATTAATCAAAGAGCTGATTATGATGACCCAGAATCTATTAAAGCATCGTATGACTACTTTAATATGGATACTGACCAAAATTGGTTAGCTAGTAATAAATTAAAACGCAATCGATTAATCTCTAAAGATGTTCGTTTAGCTCCATATATTAAAGAAGGTTTCTTTAAAATTATTCATGAAACTCCTGGACTTAACCAAGGTAAAAATGTTAAAACATCAAATGTTCGTTTCGATGGACAAGATGCTTATATCAAACAAATTGTAGAAACAAGACAAGATGGAAAAAACATTTTAGATATCCCTATGTTAAATCCAGAAGCTTTAAATATATTATTTGAATTAATTCGAAGAGCAAAAAATAATATGCCAGCAGCCAATGCTTCTGACCCATATGAAAACTATGAAGAAACAAAAACTTCATTTATTGCTCTTGAATCTGCATTACGTATTGCTGATGATAAATCAGTAGCTGGTGCAGGTTATACATTTATTCTTCATGGGGTAGACAAAGCAGCTCCTGCACTCGCAAAAGCTATTAAAGAATTCCATGAAGAAATTGAATTGGATGCAAAAGATAATGCATCTTTAAATCCAGTTATTTTTGACTCAAAAGATTTAGGAAATAATAAAACAGTTATATCTTGTCGATTCCCATTAATTGTACAACCAAAAGCGTGGGATGACAGTGGCGATATAATTAAAACAAATCCTGAAGCAGAAAATAAAACTAATAAAGATAAAATTGGTGAACAAACAAAAGAAGAACGTCCACTAGAAATTAAAAAATTAACATTTGATATGGAAGATATGGACGGCACATCTGGTCTAGGTCTTCATCAAGATATCGAAGAGTCTTTATTAAAGTTATTAAAATAATATGATATAATAAAGAGTAGATATTTTGTGTCTACTCTTTATTTATTAAATGGAGATAATATGTCTAGTATAAAACATACATTAAATCAAAATATAGTTAATCCACTGATTAAAAATAACTATGAAAAAGTTACATTAGTAGCAGAAGTAACTAATACACATGAAGAAAATAACATGGTTGATATTATATATTTAGACCGTAAAGGGAATAAAACAAACAAAGAAAATGTAGTCGTAAGATTATATGGCTCTGGTACAGATTGGTTTCCATCTGTTAAAGACAAAGTATTAATCGAAGAATCACAAAACACTTGTGTAGTTATTGCACGACATATTGGTAACTATAATATGGATGTTCGTTCTAATATGGAAATTAAACAAGATATATATTCCGATAAAGAGGGATGTAGACCAGCTGGTGGTTCTATCATGTAAAGGAGATTTTAATGGGATTTAAAGATAAACCTGTTGATGACAAAAATAAAAAAATAAATAACCCAGATAAAAAAATAGAAACCAAAAAAGAAGAGCAACCCAATCAAGAACAACCTAAAGAAAAAATGCCACAAACAGTTGGGGACGCTGTTTCTGAAAATACTAAATCTATTATCGATGTTACATTAGAAGCTGATGAGCCACAAGGATTTAATACTAAGTTAGATGAAATTAAAGATAAATCTAAATACATTGGCAGAACAACAGAAAAAGGTTTTGTCAATGAAGAATATGGTTCTTCTATGGCCCTCCGTGAAAATGGTCAAATCTCATTAGCAGCTGGTAAGCAAGCTCAAATTAAAATGAACCCATCTGGTACAGTAGATACAATAGGATTAGAAACAGTAACGACTTCTAACCGAGTTAAATTCTTCACAGATGAGATGGTTATTAATAATCATAAATTAAATCCTAACTTATATGAATTCACAGGATTCAAAACTGTACCATTACAAGATAATCAATTTGCTACTGTAGGTAATTTTACTATGGCAGGTTATGTATTAGTTCGTGCTTGGGATAGACAATTAGGACGTTATATGATGATTAGACGTCCAGCACGTATTGCTCCATTCGGACCGAAATTAAATGTACCTGATATAAATTCTGCATTAAAAATTGATGACCCACTACAAATAAAAGAAGACATTCTTGCTTTATCTAAAAAAGGTTATCAAGTTAATGCTAAAATTGAAGATAAGGCCTCTCGCATTGGTAAAGAAGGTCTTAAACGTGATGATGCAAAATATGGTCGTTATGGAGCTGATAAAGACGGTGGTTCTGGTATAGGTGGTAGTGGTGGTCATGGACCTATTACTGCATCTACTCGTCAAGTAACGATTGGTAATATTGCAGTTGGCGACCAATTAATGGAAGCAGCTAAAGCTACCGCTAAACTATCTGGTATTTCATTAGACTTTATTCTTGCACAATTTATTCATGAATCTGGTAAAGAAAATGACCCTAATGGTAACTATAATTATGGTAATGTTCGTTGGGACGCTGGTTCTGGTATGACATCAACTGGTTTTGGTTTTTATACAAATGCACAACAATGTGCTGAAGCATTTACAAATCATACAATAGTATATGAACAATATGGTCAAGAATTAGTTAATGCATCACAAAATAATGACCCTCAGAAATATTATGAATTAATGAAAGCTGGCGGATACTTCATTGATAGCGATGATGAAGGTGGAGCATATGCAAAAGGCTTTATAGATGCTCTTAGAGAAGTTCAAGGGCAATAATATTTTTTATTTTCATAAAATACATTTAAAGTACAAAGTAATATTGTAATAGAACAATTATTTTTTGTTGTTTATCTTTTTTTAAAGGAGCATAGCATATGCAAAATTTAGAGTTGTATACAACTCCGCTTCGTAAGTTTTATGCAACAGTAAAAAACTTAGATGCATTTTTTACTGAGCTTATTGAAGCAAAAGCAAATACTTTGCCTCAAAATGATAGAACAGTTGAATATGCCCAATTGTTATATAATATTTTGATGGCTTGGTTTGACTTAGCTATGCTTGATAAAGACGCTAATAGGGCTACTGCCAAAGCAGTTTGCAAAAAAGTACAAGCAGCTTATAGTGATGGCGGTATGTCTCAAGAAGAACGTCTTAAAGCAATCGCTAATATTAAAGAACTTGCATCTAGTTTACTTTGGGGTGCGAGTGATAAAGCTCAAGCTAAAGATTTAAAAGATTTACTTGACGCTGCTAACTTAGCATCGGAAGATATTATTAAGAAAGGGAAGCAAGGAAATACTAATTCTGGTTCCACTACAAATAATAACGCAGTTGTAAAACCTAATTATAAAGGTGATGTTCCTGATAATACTACTTCAACAGTTGTTGACATGAGTAAACCAAAGGAAAAGAATACTAGCGTTGTAGATGACCATAATAATACAACCTTGCCAAGCGGTAACAACATGCCAGAAACTACTACAACTACAAATCAAGGTAACACTAAACCTGTTGTTAATGACAATGACGAAGGTACAGTTGTAAACCTCGATAATTACAAATATGTTCCTGCTGAGAACAATGGCAATAAAACAGATACTACTGTTGATGATAAAGGTCAAACCGTAGCGAATATTGTTGTTTATTATGATAAAGCTAAACAACAAAAACAAAAATTCAAAATTTCTATTAAAGATTTGAGCAATATTAAGAAACTTTCTTTCTTAAATTTGGCTACAAATGAATTAAAAGAAATTGAACCAGCAAATACAATTACAGTAAATATTCCTCAATCTACTATTGAACAAAAAATCTCTTTCATGGTTAACGGTGAAGAATATACTCGTTTATATGTAGCATCTATTTGGCCACAAGAAAAAGTAAAAGCAGATAATGGTGGTACAACTGTAGAACCTTCTACTGGCGGTAATACAGAAAATCCTGGTGAAAAACATGAAGATACTCCTGTAACCCCAGGTGAAAACACTCATACAGAAACTCCTGTAACTCCTGGTGAAAATACAGGTAAAAAAGAAGATGAACCTGCTAAGCCAGAAACTGGTAAAGAAGAAAAACCTTCTGAAGATAAAAAAGAAGATACTAAACCTTCTGAAGACAAAAAAGAAGATGAAGAAACTATTGACGACGATTTTATGAAAGATATTTATGAAAAATCTCGTGATGGTGAAACAGAAAAACCTTCTACTGGCGAAAAACATGAAGATACTCCTGCAACTCCTAAAGACGAAACTCATACAGAACAACCTGTAGCTCCTGTTGCACCAGTAACTCCAGCTGAAGGCACTCATACAGAAACTCTAGCTCCAGAACATCATGAAGCAGAACAACCAGCAGCTCCTGTAGTACCAGCTGAAGGTACACACGAAACTGCTCCTGTAGAAGGTGAACATCATGAAGAAACAACTCCAGTTGAATCTCATGAAGCTACTCCAGCTCCAGAAGCGCATACTGAAGAACCAGCTCATTCTGAAGAATCTCATGAAACAGTAACACCTGCTCCTGAAACTCATGAAGTAACTCCTGCTCAACCTTCTACAACGGAAGAAACTCATACAGAAAATTCTACTGCTGAAACAGCTCCTGTAGCTGGCACTACAGAACCTGCACATGAAGATTCTGAAAGCCATTTATAATATTTTATTATATATAAAGGATTGTACTTATGACAGTCTTAAATAAGGCTGTCCTAATCAACTATGATAGGCTCAGTCAAATGATTGAGTCTAACACAGTTGATGAAGAGACAGTATATTTTTTATCTGGCAAAGATGTTATTAATACAATTAAAAATATTGAAATTCCTTCTATTGAAGGATTGGCTAAGACTACTGAAGTAGAATCTACTTACGCCAAAAAAACAGAATTACCAGATATATCTAACTTAGCCATCAAAACTGAAGTTGTAACTAAAAATGATTTCCAATTAATTATTAACGAATTAAAAAAAATTAATGGAGAAGTTTAAAAATGGCAGAGCAATATATCGAAGCTGTATTAAATGAAATTAAAAAATTTGATACACATATTAAAAATATTGGTAATGCTCTCATTAGTAAAAATATTCAAACTCAAAATAAGTTATATTTATTTGCAGAAGAAATAAAGAAAATTAAAGTTAATACACTTGCTGATAAGACAATGGTTGCCATTTCAAATGTATTAAATGTTGGTTTTACTGAAGAAGAATTAAGAGGTGCTTTAGGAAAATTCCTACAAGAAAACTTAGAATATGATTTAACATCAACAACGATTGCAATAAATCAATATAAAGATAATAAAAAAATTAAACAAATTTATATATACAATCGTGTAGATGCAATAAATAATTATGCTTTTAATGGAAGTAACGTAAAAAAAGTTTTTGCACCATTAGTAACTAAAATTGCCCCTAATGCATTTGAAAATTGTTCTGAATTGGAAGAACTCAATTTTGGCAAGTTTACTTATAAACCTGGATTAAATACAAACTTTTCTTTAAGAGGTTGTCCTAAAATCAAAAAATTGGTTGTTAATGATGCCTCAACAATCAACTCTGCTGATTATAGTTCAAAAATAGCTATAGCTAATAGAAATATTGAAATTTTTACTAATAGTGGTAAAAAATATAATAAAACAACTTATCAATTTGAATAATATATTATTTTCTTAAAGGAGACAACAATGAGCATTTCCGTACAACAACTTAAAAGAATCCTTGGTTCCTTTTCTCAAACTGTCGCTAAAGACGTTAGTGGTATCAAAACAACATATGCCACTAAAAAAGATGTAGAAGGTTTCGCAAAAGTTTCTGACCTAAATAATGTATACATTAAAAAAGGCGATATCCATACAGAAGATTTTGTATTGGCAGCTACTTTTAGAGATGCATACAATAATCGACTTGTAAAAAAAGAAGATATCCCTGCAACTGATACTATTGCAACTAAACAAGAAATTAGTGATGCTGTAGCAGCTATTCAAGTTCCTTCTATTGAAGGTCTTGCAAAAGTTACTGATGTTTACACTAAGTTGGCAGCTAAAGCTGATGTAACAGCTATTCCTGATATTTCTAATTTGGCTACTAAAGAAGAAGTATCCGCAGTTGATACTAAATTGGCTACAAAAGCTGATGCTTCTGCTATCCCATCTATTGATGGTTTGGCTAAAACATCTGAAGTAGAAGCTACTTATGCTAAAAAATCAGAAGTTCCTTCTATTGAAGGTTTAGCTACTAAAGCCGAAGTTACTGAAGCTGTTACTGGTTTGGCAAAAGCATCTGAAGTAGCTGAAACGTATGCTACTAAAGAAGCTGTAAATGCCGTAGCTGGTTTGGATAGTGAAACTGTTAATACATTAAAATCTTTAGCTCAAAATGCTGATTTGACTACTGTAGCTGAAAAAGTTAAAAACGTTTACACTAAGGCTGAAACTGATGACAAATTAGCTACTAAAGCTGATATATCCGCTATCCCAGACGTATCTGGTTTAGCTACAAAAGCTGAAGTTGCTGCAATTGATGCTAAATTCGCTACTAAAGCAGACGTATCTGCTATTCCTAGTATTGAAGGCTTAGCTAAAACTACAGATATCGAAGCTGCTTATGCTAAAAAAACTGAATTACCTGATGTATCTGGCTTAGCTACTAAAGCAGAAGTTGAAGCACTTAAAACTGACTTTGTTACAGAAGAAACTTTAACTCAAAATATCAACCAATTCTCTACAAACGTTGATGGTAAAATCAATGAAGCTAAAGGTGAATTAGAAGCTAAAGTTACAGCAGTTGATACTAAATTATCTGACTACGCTAAGAAAACAGAGCTCCCTTCTGTTGAAGGTTTAGCTAAGGCAACTGAAATTGAATCCACTTATGCTAAGAAAACAGAACTTCCTGACGTATCTCGTTTGGTTACTAAAACTGAACTTAGTGACGCGACTGTTAATTTAGCTACTAAGTCAGAAGTTGGTGTTATTAAGGGAAGATTAACTGAGTTTCTTCCAAAATCAGGAGCTGCTAGCTTATTCGCTCAAAAAGCTGAACTTAATGATTATTTAAGAAAAGATGATGTATCTGATGTATCTGTAACTAAAGCAGCTTATGATGCAAAAGTTCAAGAATTAGAATCTGAAATTTCTACTCTTAAAGCTAAATTAGCTGCTGTTGCTTCTGGCACTACAGAACAACGTCCTACTGAAAACCTTGTAGTTGGTCAACAATATTTTGATACAACTCTTGGTGTTCCTGTATACTGGAACGGTACTGAATGGCATAACCCATTTGCCAATATTACTACTGTAGAAGTAGAGAATCATTAATATATAATTCTTTAATTATAAAAAGGAATTAATTATGACAGTTTTAAAAAAGGCTGTCTTAGTTAGCTATGATAGACTCAGCCAAATGGTTGAGTCTAACACAGTTAATGAAGAGACGGTTTATTTTTTATCCGGTAAAGATGTTGTCAATGCAGTTAAAAGCATTCAAGTCCCATCTATTGATGGTGGTAAACTTGTTGCTACTGATATAACAAAAGCGCCAGATTTTGCTGGACAAGTTGCAGTAGTTGGTGGCTCAATTTATATCGCTGAATCAACAGAAGGCCCTGGGTCTTGGCGCATTGTACTATTACAACCTAATGACCACTTATAATATTAATATAGAAAGGCCTATATACTAATGGCAGAAATTAACAAAATTATTTTTACAACAAAAGAAGCGTATGACCAAAAAGTAGCAGCTGGCACTTTAGAAGAAGGTGTAGTATATGCTATTGACGCAGCACAAGCTGTCGATAAAAAAGTAGTACAATCTACTGTAGATACTAGTTTCTCTGAATTTGGTTTTAACTTAGGCATTAATAAAGAAGCTGCTAAGTTTTACAATAAATCTGTGTCTTTAGTTGATATGCTCAAAGGTATTGTTATTGAAAAATTAACAGAAAATTTAGCTAATACATATCCATATTTTGGTAATGGTACAAATAGAATTCTTGTAACTGGAGCAGCTGTACCAAGTGAGAATGTTTTTGTTAAAGCAATTCAAGATGATGTTGACCATGGTTATTGCCATTATGAATATGGCAAGCGACCTAACGATAGTATCGCTACTGTTATTGTTCCAGATAGCATTAATTTAACAAAAGACTTTGACCTTAAAGTTTCTAGCTTGTTTGGGACAGAAGAACAAACTTTCCCTATTAAACACTCTTTTGAATCAACAGCTATTGAAAAATTACATGAATTCGTTTCTGAAGTTAATTTTAAACAAACCGTTACTAAACAAGAATATGGTCCAGCAGGACAATATAATTTCGATAATGGTTTATTTAAAGTATTTCCAAATAGAGAAGCTGTTAGCGATAATATTTATAGCACCATTATTAGATATGGGACAAAATATTGTGTGCTCAAATCCAAAGATGACGTTAAAAAACTTGTAGAAAATTCTTTAACTGCCTCTGATGATTCTAAAATATTATTCTTGACACCTGATTTTAGCGAATATGTTGACTTAGGTACTGGTGAATGGGTAGCATTCCCAGAATCTGAAAAAGAAAACGTTAAAAAACTTTCTAACAGATATACAGCTAAAATTAATGAATAATTTCTAGTAACTCACTTTTTTATAAACAACATTCATAATTAGAGAACGGAGGACTTTATGTCTAACATAAATATAGAGGACGTAAAGTCCTCTTTATCTAATAAAAAGAAAACAAAAGAAATTTTAAATAATATAATAGCTAAACAAGTTAAAGTTAAAGACCCTAACATATATGGACCTAATGGTAAACGTTATAACGAGAACGATATTAATTATTTAACTAAAAATGGCTATTCAAAAGAAGCAGCTATTGAATTATTATCTAAAGATACTAAATATACTGACCCATCTATTAAAGACGCTATAAAACATGCTATAGGAGATGAAGTAAAAGCATCTGTTTTAAGAACTAGTTATGTGCAAAAAGCATCTGAACAATTAGAAAAAGCAGCTAAATCATTGCATAAAAAAGACCCATTAACATATGGGCCTAATGGGAAAACATATTCTAAAAATGATATGAAATATTTAATTGACAAAGGATATACAAAAGAGCAAGCAGCTGATTTATTATCCAAAGACATTAAATATACAAAAGAATTAGATTATCAACACCTTAAAGATTACTCTATTAAAAATTTAGCCCATCAAGTTGTTCAAGACCAATTGGATTTAGCTATGTTAAAAAGTCTTGAAAAATGTAAAAAGAAGTACGGTATTTTAGGTAATATTATTTTAAATGAAGATTGCATAACGGAAATGAAAGCTATCATTCGTGGACATAAAACTACTGAAATAAAAAATCCACAATTAATGCAAGAATTACGAAATGAAGCTGAAGCCAAATTGCAAGATTTAGTAAACAAACAAATAACTACTATACTTGGACTTGCAGACAAAGCTGACTATGCCATTACTAAAAAGCTAGAGCCAATAGAAAAAATATATGATAAAATAGATAAGTTTGTAGTTAATAACGGTAACAAAATTACTACTATTATTAAAGATGAACAATCATTAAATAATTATATTAATAGTTCATTAGAAAGACTTGAATATAAACAACTACAACTTGAAAAGACACTTAATAAAGTTAATACAATTGCTGGCACGATTGGTTTAGACATCAATATTAATGATTCTGTTAAACCTATTGTTGAACGAATTAATAAAAGTATTTCATTAAAAGTTACATCTAAACTTATGCCACAAATTACGAAACATATTAAACAGTTCGAAAATGTACAAAAGAAAATTGATGAAGCTCGTAAACGAGTTAATCAATATCGAGATAACTTTATTAAGGAACAAAAGCAAAGGCTGTCTACTTATGTAAATAAAGAAGCATCGAAGGCTATAGGAAGCTTGACCAGCAGTCTAAAAAAATTATTTTAAATATATGAGTCCGTCATCATGTTTTGACGGACTTTTTCTTTTGTATAAAGGATATATATTAATGATAGATTTTAAATTAAATGAATCTGGAGACATTATTTTAGCTCCAAAAAAGAAATTAGATATGTTTACCCTTTCTTTTATTAATTCGGTAAATCCAGCATTTAAAACAAATTTTCATATATCTGGTAAAATAAATAAAAATAATTTCAAACAAAATTTTTGTTTAACATTTACTACAGACAATAAAAGTGAAGAAGAAAAAAATATTACGACAATTAATTTTAATGATGAAATTAGACAACGAATTATGATAAAATTAAGAACAGAGCTGAATAGTTTATTTCATCATAAAGAATTTGGCTCTACTATTAATATACAACGGCATAAATTAATTAATGAACAAAATCTTAGTTTATTAGAAACAGCTGCTTTAGAAGCTATTCAAAATATAACACAAGATACATATCGAGTATCAGCGAAACAGGTAAAACGAAATAATAATTTCGTAACTGAAAACATTAATTTATATATTTATAAAAACGAAGAACTATTCTTTACATTTGAATTATAGAAAGGAAACTCATGAGAACTGCTCACGATATATTACAAAATATAAAAAATATTTTTAAAAAGAAATCTGGACAAGAATTTGATAATGGGTCTGCCATTGGATTATATACAGATGCTATTGCTCATACATTAGAAGATGTATACGCAGAAATAGAAAATAATAAAACGCCTCATGTTTGGTCTTTCTTACAAAATGAAACATTAGATAGTACTGGTGAATGGGTAAATTTACCAAGAGCAACTGGAGAATCTGATAGCCAATATAAATATAGATTAATGAATTGGATGCTAATTAATGAAGCAGCTAATACAAAAGCCATTCAATTAACTTTATTAAATCCAACAAAAGGTTCTAATTATTCTTATTTCCCAAAAACACGGGGAGCTGGAACTGGCACTTGCTATGTTATTCCTAAAATGTATGAAGAACCATATATGACGGATGCATTACAAGAAGCACAGCAAAAAGTTGAATCTATTTGCTCCGCAGGTACATATGTAGAATATATTATTCCTACTATCAGAAATGTAATTCTCGAAATCTTTTTGCATTCTGATGATGGCGATATTGATGCTATTAAAACTAACATTGCCAAACAAATTAAAAAATATATCGATGGTTTAGCACCAGGTGAATATTTAGAAATCGGAAAGTTAAATAAAATCGGTATTGAAATGCCAGATGTAAATTACTTTAACGTTATCTCTTTATTTATTGATAATGATGAAACAGATAGAATTAAAATACTCCAAGCAATCGATAGCAAATTTATTTTTGACACTATTAAATGGATAGATGAAATTAACTAAGAAAGGATATAATGGATACTACAAGACAATTTTTTAAAAAAATTCTAAGAGATATTCCTTCTTGGACAGATACAGTTAAGCGACCAGATACTTCTACTTCTGGTCAATATCTACAATCTATCTCTAGTGAACAAGATATAATCAATAAAGAATTTGAAGAATTCAAAAAAACTTTTTTCTTGGTTAATTATATCGGTAAAGAAAATGATTATTTTTCTGTAGCATTAGTGGCTAATATCGGTAACGTAAATATTCAAGATTTAAAAATTACTAATATGGCTTTACAAGTTACGGAAAATCAAAAAGAATTTTTATTAAATCATACATTAGCATTATATGAAGATGGACATTTAATTATTCATCCAGATGCTACAACAAATAATTATATTAACTATTCTATTAAAGATAATGAATATACAGCTAAATTAAGACGAGAACAAACTTGGAACATCTTCGATGAATTTGCTATGTTCTCCTCTTTAGAACGATATGAAAATGAATCGAATGCCGATTTATTAAACCGTTGTCTACAATCTTTTAAACTACGAACAAATAGTACTAAACAAGGTTTAAAAAATGCTATCATTAATACACTAATTAATTTCTATTCTATTAGTGCTAGTAACATTAAAATTGAAGCTCCAGATGGACATAATATGTATATTATGAAAAACAGAGAAATCATTTACGATACAATGTCTAAAGTTAACCGAGACATTATGCGTACAAAAATTTGGGATATTACGTATTGGAATAATTTCTTTAAAGATTTAGAATATCTTGCTAATAAATGGGATGCAACACCATCTGCTTATCAACAAGGTACAGGTCAACGATTAGATGCCAAAGTCTTTTTAAATTCTGAACTTGGTAGTACAGATAAAACAGATGTAGAAATTAAAGGCTATAATTATTCTCCATTATTAATTGAAAGCTATATCGCCCGTCAACAGTTAAAAACAAATATTCCTTTACAATTAAAAAGATATACTAATGAATTAATTCCTAAACGAGCTAATTATAAAATCATAGCGAATGAAGTTAAGAAAATTAATCCTGAAACTATTTTCTTAAAAGAATTCAAAACTTTCGTAGGTACAAATACATATTATGTAGCAGACCTTGCTATGAATACAGATAATTTAACTGTATCTCCTAAATATGATTTGCAACCAAATATTCAATACAAATTAAAACTCAAACCTCATACTCGATATGATAATATGATTATTTATAATATCGAACGTGAAAATATGAATAAACAAAAAACAAGTTTATTAAAGCCTAAGAAGCAATTTATTCTTAAAAATAATGCGTTAATTAACTCCAATATTTTTGCTCACATTACTAAACGAGAAGAACTAAAAAACTACACAGACATCGAAAATACAATTGATGGCTTAACCATTAATAAAACTTCTACTTATGGCGAAATGATATTGGATGTGGCTGGAGCAGAAGGTAAAGAACTGCGAATTAATTCGTATTGTGAAGCGATTGATTATACGACAGATAAATCTATCGTTACATTAAATGGCTTTAAAATTAATGATAAAAATGAATTATATTCTGATACAACAGATTCTCAATCCAATATAGTTATTGAATTAGATTGCAATAATTTAGAATTTACTTTTAACGAAGCAGCTAACTTACAAGAACAAGGTTCTATTATCGTAAATATAGAAGCCAATAATAAAATTGATACAGTGAATTCTGGCTTATGGTCTAGTGCTAAAAAATTTACATTATCTTACAATGATTTAACTCATGTAAAAGTAACAATTACAAAAGCTGGTCTATATCCAGTTAGTATTAAAAATGTTAAAGCGACTCGATATAAAATTAAGACTTGGTTAGATAAAGGTTCTTTGATTAAAACTGGTGACGCCATATTATTGCCTACCTCTGGATTAGAAAACAATCAATTACATATTTCTATGACAGCACATAGTTCGTTCGCTCCAGTCATTGAATATATTCATATTGGTGAAAGTACAGATAATTCTATTTATGAAACTGATGTATTTACGCCAACAGTAGCTGAACGTATCATCATAGACAGTAATTGTGACATGGACTTATATACAATAGAAAATAATCAAGAAGTTCTATTAAAACAAAATTATATTCCTAAACAAACAATCACAAATAATACAGCTACAAAACAAAGCTTCCCATTAGATTTATCAATGATAGAAACACTAACTTCTTCTTCTATTCCATTAGATAAAACAACTTATAATGGCAAAACTGCTTATTATGTTACATTATCTCCAAATCAATCAATCCAGACTATTCAAATTACTGGTCAAGGCAAAGAAACAGTACAGTCAAGAAATCTAAAAACTATTTTAGGTTTAACTGGCACAGAAGAATTATTTATTTCTTCTAACATCAATGGCTTTATTGTTAAAACAGAAAATGGTAAACAATATAAAGAAATTATTAATCGAAGCCAAACATCAACTAAAGCTAATGGTTTTTATTATACTGGCATTACAGATGATATGATTATCAATTATATTATTGATAGTAAAAATAATATCATCTCTAATACAAATGAATTTAATAAAAACTTTGAAACCACCTTTATTACACTTCGTTCCAACACAGACTATATTGCTTACAATGAAGCCAATATTATTGATGAATTTACTCGTGTAAATTTAATCGATAATTTTTCTCCTTTTATTCCTGATAACAAATTAATGTTATATAGAATTGAAGAAGCAAGATTTAAAGATGCTCCTCAAAAAGATATTTCAATTAATTTTGAAGTACAAGGTGCCACACAAAAAGAAGAACAAAAATGGTGTTTAGGTAAACAACAAAATAATATTTTAATTCGATGCAAAATATCTGCTGGCGAACAAAATACAACTAAGTTCTCTATTAATAGTTTAAACTTAGGGTTTACGATTTCTAATAAAATGCCATTAGAAAAGCTATATGATATTAATGGTAACAAAGAAGAATTGAGTACTTTTATTATTACGCCACCAGATAATATGACAATTAATTATGCTATCACAACAGCATTTACAGACATTATTGTTGAATCTGATATGTTTAATAAATTACGACATTCTAATATCGAAGCTATTTTATATATTCGTGATGCATCAAACGGTAAAATTATTTCTAATACAAAATATAATTTATTGGGTAACCAAGGCATTATTGAATGGTACGATAAAAATTTAATTGGTAAAACAGTTACTGTCTCTTATAACTATAATTTACCGATTAGTATCACCTATAAAAATATTAAAGATTTATATAGTAAAGTGAATTATTCTACTGATGCGTATCAACTAATAGATAACAAAATAATTCTTAAAGATATTAAAGATGGTGAGTCAAAAACTATTTTATTTAATAATAAAATTCCAGATAAAATTGTTGCTCAATGTTCTAATCCTAACTTTCAAGTATTAATTCAAAATAATACAATTACAGTTAAGAAACTTAATATCGATAATACGATTATGGTTCATCCAGGTTATTATTATCGCAAAGAAAAAGAATATTATTTATTTGAACATCTATTTGAACAAGCAGAGAAGAAATATAAACATATTTTATTGCATGATGTAGAAGAAATAGATAACCGATTCCATACTATTGAGGCTACTAATAACTTTGTATATCATACGAATATGGGTATTGCTGATACTATGAATACAATCTGTCATATTGATTATAAAAAATATGCTCATAAAATTGATGGTATCTCCGCGTTAAATAATATTTCAGCTTGTGATTCTTACCAATTATGGAACTCTTTTAATACAAGAGTAACAATTAGTAAAACAAAATATGGACTAGGCATTCATTTTACAGCTAACGATAACAATGCTTATAGCTTATTGGATATTACAAAGGCTTATAAAGAAAACAAAATAATTAGCATTGCTTGTGATAATTCTTTATCTATTTATATTGCTGAAGAAATTCAATCGGAAGCGGGACGATTTGCCAAATCTATTTTTACTAATATTATTGGTAATTTTACCAAAAAAAATAATATTCAAACCTATACTATCTCTAATGTAAATCCAGATAAAAAATATTATCTATTAATAAAAGGTTCTGGCACAATTGATGACATTATTATAAAAAATAATATTGATGATAATGTACATACTAAAATCATTAATCAACTCGGATTTAATTTAAATGAACGTAACGTAAAAGAAACAACATATAGTTTTGATTTTGATATGCAAAATAACGAGCTCTATCATTTAGATATTGATAGAGATGGTATATTATCGATTGGTTCTAATGTTGACTGGGGCATTACGAAACTTAATGCCGACACTAACGATTTTTCTAATTATAAATTAAAAAATGCAGAATTAATTAAAAATACTATTTATGCTAAAGACATGGCTACTATTACATCTGGTAAATATCAAATTCCAGATTATAAAAATGTAGTCGGCGTATTTGTCAAAATTAATAATGTTGTTACCGATAAATTTAAAAACTTTAATATTACATTAAATGCTTATAATAATAATTTGTCTAGCACATTAGAATATCAAAAGAAAATAAATCTATTACACTACTCTGGGCCAATTTCAGAATATTTACAAGTTATGGTTGAAATGGACACAGACAAAGTAATAAATAATATAGAAATTTATTTACAATACTCTGAAAAATCAAGATATCCTTTATCTATTAAAAATTATAAAAATGGATATATGACATCTAAAATTTATGACACTACTACTGTAGGTACATATACAATTTCAAGTATTGATTCTACGTTACATCCAGATTATACTAAATACTATGTTCGTGGATATCGTCAAGATGAAACACGTAATGTATTTACACAATGGTATCCAATTAACTTACATGGAGATAACCATATTTTTGAAGGTTATCAATATTTCCAATTTAGAGTTGAAGTAACTAATGATACCGTTGAAGGAACTATTCATACAATTAACCTAGAGGTAATTTAACCATATGCTTATTTTTGACCCAAATAGTAGAGTCGAAAAAGTATCTGATGGTCTTAGATTTTTTGAACAAGATATTTTAGGTTGCCGTTATATATTTAGCGGTGACCTAACAATTCTTACGACAATAACATATAATAAATCTGGTTTTGGATTTTTTATTGGTGACGGACAATCTGTTAAAGAAAGTAATAAAGCATTATTATTTAAAATTGGTTATAATGATTTTTCTATCATAGAAAAACAATATGACAATTTTAATACATTAATGCAAAACGCTCACTCATTAAAACCAAAGCATAAAGACGTTCAGATTATTTTTACAATTAAGAAAAAAAGAATTACATTAGAATATGTAGTATCTGAAAATAGAACTATTACATTAGGTGAATTTGATTTACCATACATGTTCCCGAATTATGTATTAGGTATTTACTCTAATGATTCTAATACACTAAAAGAAACAAATATTCAACAAAAAACTCCTGATAAATGGGATTATGAGTTAGAAAATTCTCGTGGTGGACGTATTCAATTTAAAGATAAATATTTTCTCTTTGAAAATGGTGACCATGATTTCGAATTAGAACAATCTCGTATTCCACTAAAAGCAGGAACCTATTATTTAAAATATGACGCTGAATCTGTAAACGATAAAAATGATATACAGGCTTTTGTATTTACCTACGATTCTTTAATTAAAACAGATGAAGAAACAACAGAAGACGAACCTAAAAATTTATTGAATGCAACTAATTCTTTTACGTTAAAAGAAGATACTCTCATAAGTTTAAAATTCAGAGGTGAATCAGGTAAAGTTTCTAATATCATAATCACTTCTATTAAAGATGGAAACTTCATTCCAACAACAGTTAAACAATATAATACAGAAGGTTCTTGGATAGATATCAATCTTGATAAAGTTAAAAAAGTTACATGGGATATGATTATCCATCATGTACCAGCATATGAAGATTTAACGAAAGAAGCTCCGTATAGTATCGTAAGTAAATCTAATCGAAATACGATTCAAGATTTATTTATTAATACTAAAGTAGAATATATTTTTGAATACACTGTAGCCACTAAAAAATTAATTATTAGAGACAAAGAAACAAATAAGAAAATAACTACTAAAGTTATTAATCCAGAAAATGGAATGTTACCGATTGCCTTTGATATTATTTCTGATATCTATTCTATTGATTTAGATATGGAAGACGGCAAGACAAAAAATATTTTTGCGGATAGTCATTTTAAAGTCTATGTAAACGGTTCTATAAAAAGTCCTATTATCATAACAGATAAAGATAAACAAAACAGTTTTGATATTTCTGCTAGTTATCGTGAATTTGTAAAAGAAACACTTAACTATAAGTTATTTAAAAACGAACAGCAAATTATAGTCCCAGGCAATTTACCAGATAATGCCTATAGCATTAAGTTATATGGTATTCAAAAACAAGATACTATATTAAATATGAATGCTAAATCAATTAATGAAATTACACATAACTATACAGAAATACCTACTACTAACTATACAAGACATAATAATATAGTTTCTTTAAATGCAGAAACTAAACAAGAATACAAATATTTTATTTTAGAATACACAGATGTTTCTGATTACACATATTATTTTACAAACTGGGAACGAGAAATTATTCCTGCCGATGAAGCCGCTTTTTCGCTAGAAAAAGAAATCTTAGATAATAGTCAAATTTTAATGTACGGCATTAAAAAAGATTCATTCGTAAATAAACAATATGTATATCGCACACCAAAAAATATTATTAATTCTATTGGTTTATATGCTAATGAATACGAAAAAATAGATAGTTCTAATTATTCTATTAATTATGATACATCTACGATTACTCTTACATCTGATATGAGTGAAGAATATGATGAATTAGTTATCGAATATAAGAAAAAAGATAGTTATGCTATTAACTACAATAAACAAACAGATATGTACGAAATAGAAATTTCTACAAATCAATTAGATGTATTAGTTAATTATGACAGTAATACTGATGGTCATATTAATTCTTACATTAATACATCTATTTATCCAACAGGTAATCAATATGTTATTTTACGGGAGGCTAAAGATAAACAATGAAAATTCATTTAGGCAACGATGCTATACAACAAACAAATGAAGTTCAATATAAAGATATTCCTTTAGCCTTCATTGATACATATGATTCTGAATATAAAGTTCACTTTAATATAAAAAAAGAATTTTCTTTTAATACATCTACGCAAATTAAAGCTTATGATATTATTAATAATCCATCTGCTTTCTTTTTTGATTCTAATAATAAATTATTAAAGAATACAGAAGTAAAACGATTGGGTGGTTCTTATATTTATGAACCTAGAAATATTACAGAATTTTCTCCTGTTATGTTTTCTGCTAGTGCTGTAATTAAAAAGAATATGAAATTCTCTGATACAGAAAAATATAATCTTAAAGTGACGGTAGCAGATTCCACACAAGAACTTCCATTGGCTAACCAATTAATTAAAATCTTTGGCGATGGCTATCATAGAAATTTATGTCCTTCTAATATCACAATTAATGAAGGCACATTAATCCCGCAATATCTATTAAAATATCAACCAACAGAATCTGATTTTATGTTTGTGAGATGCAATGATGTGAGCCATATGCCGAATGGATTAAACTTCCAAGATATATTAAATTCATATTCAAATATTTGGTGCTTCGTAAAAACACATACACAATATATTTATGAAGCTAATGATGATACTGAATTTACTACACAAGAAGGTCATTTAAATTCTTTTTATCGTCCAACAAAAAGAAATAAAAAACCAACGCATTTCTTTAAACAATTAGGATTATTGCCGACAGACGATTCTTTAATTAATCTTGGTTATACATTAGAACAAGTCTATGAAGATATATTAATTTATAGCAAACCTAAATCTGGTTTCTTAATCGTAGCTCCTGATTCATTCGCAGATAATATCGTAGAAAATTCTAAAATTATTTACGATGTCATGATGTATGTTTTCTTACAGGCATATTATAAAACTAAAAACGAATATACATGGATTACAAATGACCCAGTAGATTATATTGCACAAAGTAGTCAAAAAATTAATATGTATCATAATACAATTAGTTTAGAAAATTTACTAAAAAATGATAATTATAATATAGGAAATGCTTATACTCTAATAGATGTAAAAACATCTGACCCAAATATCTTATTTGTTGGTATGTCTAATGATGGAGATTTATATTTTAGAAAACAAACTGGTTATATTACAGACCCAGTTAAACCAGATAATTATATTTCATATCTAACAACAAGACATACAGTTCTTTTATATACGCAGCAAGATATTAATTATAAAGAAACCAAATTAAATATTTCATATTTTAATAGAGAAGAAAAAGTATTTATTGAAATCGACCCTATATTTAGTTCAGAACAAGAAATATATATACCGTATAAACAAACATTAGAAATCCCTGATGTAACCAAAACATATTATTTATGTACAAAACGAGGACATGTAGATAAAATTAATTTACTTGAATTTGTAGATGTACAAGAATATAGTATGGATAAACATGGCATCATTATTTGTGAATTATATACAGAAGTAACGAAGGCACCGAAAGCTATCGATATTAGAATCTTTGGTGGCGGCCTACCAGATAATGCACAAGATGATTTTAACATGATTGATATTGGTAATATCTATGGTAGACCATATCGAATTGGTTCTACAGTTATTATTAAATTACCTAAAGCTTTACAACAATATGAACAATTATTGTTAAAAGAATTAGATAAACACATCGCTTCTGGCGAAATCCCTGTATTAATTTTTGAATAGGAATTATTATGGAAAAAAAATTAAAAACATTAGATTTTGGTCCAGGAATAAAAGCATCAGAAATTAACTACAATTTCGAGACCGTTAAAGGATGGTTAGACAGAGAACGTCTACGACTTGGCGGCCCAGGAATTGTAGAAGGTTTCGATATTACTGCTGATACAAACACATTAAAAGTGTCTGTAACAGATGGTACTTTTATTAATAAACAAGGACAAGAACAAATTATTCCTGCAAGAATATTTGATGCAGGTGACATTAACGCCAAACAAATTACAGAAACTATTGTATGTCCTAAAGATGGATATTTAACATTACAATATGTTCCTTATTCTAAAAAAGACAAAAAACATATTGTATATGATAATATAGACCAAACAACTCATCGACCACTAGAAACAGAACTTGAAATGCACGAAGTAGAAAGTGGTCTTCATGTACCAGTCATTAAAGTATCTGAAAATAAAGTATATATTAATGCTGGTGATTGGCTTGGACAACAAATTAAAGTAACTTATTATAAAGCAGAAGATAGAATTGATTCTATTATTTTGACACAAGACGGTGAATATAAATATGAAAAATCAGTTATTTCTACTTCTCCTTCTCATATTCAAATTCCAGATTATGCTCCTGATTATTTAATCGGTCAAATTTATTGGCATGTAGATGGCAATATTGAAGCTACTATTTATACTAACCATAGAACATATAGAAAATTATTTGTCGATAAAGATGGTATTTTGTGGATTAACGGTGAACCATATAAAAAACCTAAATTCATTTATTTTATCGAACCAGAGCATCCAGAAGAAAATGATATTTGGTATGATGAAAAAAATAATGAATTATTAATCTGGAAAGCAACAAATGGTGTATACGGTTGGGTAAAAATTAATGACCATTCTACTATGGCTATTAATAATTCTTATATGTTTGTTCCTGGCGAAAAACAGTATCCAACAAATGACCAAACATTTATCTTCCCAGAAGATAGAATGGATATGAATTATGTGCCAGGTACAGATTCTTTATTAATCTTAATTGATAACATCGTTATCATGAAAGACCAATATGAAGAAATTGTAGCTAACGATACACCAGATAAACCATATCTTGCAAAAGGTATTGGCTTTAAATTAGTAGAACCATTAGATAGAAGTACACCTGTACAAGCTATCGTACATCATCAAGTTGCTTCTGCCAATACGAATGAGACATTCCAACGAGCAGCTGTTTTCGTGAACGAAAATCATATTTATTATTCTACTGACCATACTAATAAAGTATTTGAAACAGAAGAAGATTATCAAGTTGGTGAAAATCAATTAGAAGTTTGGGTAGATGGTTTACGGTTAGTATATGATATAGACTTTAAAGAAATGAAAAATGAAACAGAAACAGTCGATAAAAACGATATGTCTGTTCGTGACACCATGTCTCGTCATTTTAAAATTATTAAACCACTAACCATTAACCAATGTATCGAATATAAAATTTCAAAACACATTTGGAATTATGACCAATTATCTCTTGTCATGAAAGAAACACTAGACACAATTAAGGCAGTACAAGAAGATAATAAACGATTACATACAGAACTTGATACATTTAAAGAAAATCAAGCTGATACAAATACAAGTATTTCTAATAGAATTAATACAGTAGAACAATCCATTCCTGATACAAGTAATGTATTGACTACAAGCTCTATTATTGATATTTCCCAGTTATCTAATAAAATTACTAATCGAATGGTTACTGAAAATCCAGAAGAGTACTTAATTTTAACGGCACAAAAAACAAATACAATTAATGACTATGGCATTAATGACTTTATTGTTATTTTTTATGTATCAGAAAATGATAATCGTGTATTAATTAAAGATGCAGATTATACAATCGATACGGATTCTGTAGCAGCACCTAATGCAAACATTGTATTAAAAGATTATCTTGTAAAAGCTGGTGCTACTATTTATATTAATAGATTAAAAGTAGGAGGACGACGTGGATAATACACTTGAATGGTACGCAAAAGTAGAATCGACAGATACATATTCTCCTACTAATGAAATCTATGGTGGTACATTAAATAAAAATAACCAAATTCATTTATTCTTACAATTATGGAATAATCGATTTGGCGATACCAATGTACCAGATTTTTCTAACTTCAATATTAATATGTTTTTTGAACACGAAGAAGATAAAACTTTACTAGATTTCTGTAAAGTATATGTTAATAACCATGAAGTAGAAATTCAAAAAGTAGATAACTACGGCATTATTAATATGAGTAACATTGTGTTGTCTGGAGAAAAAAATGATGGACTAGAAAAAAATAGTTCATCTAACTTCTGTAATATTAATATTGAAATTTTATCAACAGAAAATAAAAATTTTAAACCAGCAGACTTAAAAAATTTATTTTTTGAAATTATACAATTTTAAAAATAAGATGAAAGTAATAATGTAGTTGTGAATGTTGTTACTTATTAAAAATAGTAAGGAAGAAAATGAGTGAAGTAATTATCTCGGTTTTGGAGTTCATCAAACAATCAAATGTAGACAATCCAATTGAGATACTTATTATATTCATTGGAATTGGATACGCTTTGTATTATGTTGCGAAAATCCAACCTGAAAAAGAAAAAATTAGAAGAAATGCCGAAGCTAGGCGTGATGACCTTGAAGAAAGACGATTAAGTCAAAGCTATAAAATAAATAGTGAACTTCATAATGACATTATTAAACAAAGCGAATTGCTTAAAAATATTCAAATTATATTAACTAATGTTGATGCTACATTAGATGATATTAATGATACTTTGATTAAACATGATGAACGTAGTAAAGGCATTGATAGCGAAAATAAACGGTTTCATGACACAAGTCCTCAAAAAGATGACTTCGATAAAATTGAAAGTAAAATTGAATATATTCAACGTGATATCACAACAATTAAAGCGTTAATTAATAATGTAAAATAATCTTACGGAGGCATATAAGTCTCCGTATTTTTATTTTATAGGATGTGGTAATATATATACTGACAAACCAATGTTTGTTAACAAAAAGCTTTTTATTAACAAATTTTTTTAGGAAGGATATTTTAAAATATGCCTCAAGCTCCTCAACAACCAAGAGGAATACATAAAGTAGGCGAATCGATTGCACAACATAATCGCACGATGATTATTACAGAAGAAAGTGCAAACCGATTAGATTGGTCTCGTATTCCTTATGGTACAATTAAAGTAAATCCTCTAAGTGGCATTATGTCCGTCAAACTAAAAGGTGCATTAGTTACTAAAGACGGCAACTTATTAGAAAATGCTTACATTGATGGTGATAAGGTATATCATAATAATGGTAAACCTTATTATAAAATCGATTATAAAACAGGCCTCGAAACAAAAGAAATTTGGGCATCTACAGATATGTCTTATTCTTCTGAGACATCTTGGGTACCAGCTGGTATTAAAAATGACGGTACATTAAGTATCGCTCGTGATACTATGATTATCACAGAAGTATTTACGATTAAGAAAACTTCTGAGCAAGGTCAAAATGGTGAAGTTACTGTATATACAAATACAGAAGGTGAAACTCGTAGAGTTACTAAAAAAGCTGGTAAACATGTCTTCGAATTAGAACACGGTGAATATATCCCAAGACGTTCTTATTTAGAAGTATACATTGATGATGTGTTACGTCGTGATGCTAAATCTGGTGGTGTAGAAGAAATTGATACTCGTCATTTTGCACTCGATGAAGAATTAATTCCTGGTCAAGAAGTAACGGTACGCTATATGCGTATATTCAGAATTGGCAATCCATATCCTCGTGTATTCATGGGAAACTGTGAGCCAGAAGCGTCTGAAAATGGCGACTTATGGATTGAAGATATTGAAGTAGAACAAATTGATGATAACCATTTAGGTACAGGCGAAGAACCATTACCTACGATTGAATGGTCTCAAATTGTTGGACGTCCTAATTCTTTACGTGGTTATGGCATTATTGATAACGTAGAATATAAAAATCATTCACATTATGTTCGTGATATCATTGACTTCCCAGCTAATTTACCAGCTAATGGCGGTAATGCTGATTATGTTAAAGGACATACAACTGGTGAACTTGCTGGGAATATTCCTGTATTAGATAGCTCTGGTAAAATTCCAGCTCATTTAATTAGTCAAGATTTCGCACCTAAAGTTGCTAATATTCAAGGGATTGCTATTGGACCTAATCCTCCAGTACCTGCTGAAAATGGTAATTTATGGTTCGATACAAATGAACGTGTCATTCGATTTAGACAAGGCAATGAATGGTTGACATTCAATGGTGTTTGGAAATAGAGGTGATATATAATGGGTAAAAGCCAAAAAATTAAATTAGAGCATCTTGACCAAACATTAATAGATTGGATTCAGCATGCTCTACATTCTGGTGTTATTAGTTTCTCTGATTTAAATCAAGATTTACAAAATGCAATTACGAATGCAAATCATGGTACAAGTTCCTATAATGATATGCCTGTACGAAATGAATTAACCAATCTTGATAATAAAAAATTAAGTAAAGAAGATGCTCGCCTTGAATATCATCGTAAAGATACTCCTCTTACTATTGATGATATGAACGATAATATTAAAGAATTGCTTCGTTCTGTAAAAGGCGTTAACACTGCGTTTAAGCGTGGACTTCGTTTATCCGATACTCCTATCGAAATGAATGATTTGGATGGTAGTATTAGAAATTTAATTGAAACAAATGAGCAACGATTAACTCGATTAGAAGCCGTTAAAAAAACTATTAACGATGCTATCGTAGCATTAACTAATACTTCTGGAGATGCTTCTAATTCTCTTGTATCTTTAGGTACGACAGTATCTAATTTAAATGGTGAAATTAATACATTAAAAAGAAATCTTCAAAATAATATTGATATCACAACTGCTAATAGCTCTAAAATCGCAGCATTACAAGAAAAAACTAATACATTAAAAACAAAACTCGATGCTGTTAGCAATAATAATATTGAATTAAGTGATGGTAAAATCCTTAGTAAATATATGCCATCTAGTTTACCTACTAAATTAGATTTATTATCTCTTGAAGATAGAATTAATGGTATCGTTAATAAAGCTAATCCAATTAACGGTATGGATGGTATGATGGCGTTCATAACTAATTCTGATGTCAATCGTACTGGTGAATTACGTGGTGGTAATTTATTTATCGCTGGTGTATTTGCTAACACACTAGAAGAATTAAACGATTATAAAGCAAAAAAAATGCCAGTTATCATTTCTATTTTTGATGATAAGATTTATGTAACAACTGGATTTATTCGTGATAATATGATTTCTGTTACGAATGCACAAGGCAAAATTAAATCTTATGGTAATTATGCTGTATATTCTTTAATTGAAATTACGAATGAATTAGCAGATGGACAAATCCATTCTACAAATCCAAACCCTAATGCAGCAGCAGAAGAAGATGAAACTAATTTCTTTAATTTTGATTATACATCTGGTGGCCCTCTCACTACTCACTGGGGACTAAATCAAAAATTCTTCTTGGATATTAAAACTGGTTATGTATTATTTAATGATAATGGTGCTTTTATTAATCTAATTACAGGTGATGTAAATTACAAAACATTAAAAGCGTCTCCTACGATTCATACTATTGTAGAAGCTACTAAAGCGAAAGCCAATGGTATGGCATTATTTACAGCTAATCATTTAAATGCAGATAATACACCAACAGAAGTCCCAGTAGCCAATAATGCAGTTAAATTTATTGAAACAGAAATTGCATTAGGTGCAACATATACATATGAAAGTCTTGGCACAAAATATATCGCAGCAGATGTATTAGTACGAGACGATGTAACTACATCTCCTACATATAAAAAATATTTAGAAAATGACGCTGCTATTACTAAAGCAATTTATAAAAACGCAGCTGATAAACAATGTATCGATATTATCAATAAAACTACTGATAAAATTAAAGTGCTAGTTCAAATTTATTCTGAGGTGTAATATGAGTATTTTAAAATGGAAAAAGAATAATAAATGGATTAGTATTTATGCGGATGCTATTAAAAATAGATTAATGCGTACTGCTAATTTATCTGATTTAACAGATAAAACGGCAGCGTTAAACAATCTTGGTTTAACTGGCGATGTAGAAACACATCATCATGACTCAAGATATTTACCTATGTTCGAAAAATTAGAAAATAAAATTAAAGAAAAATTCAAAGCTCTTAAATTCAAAGTTGGCGGCGATGTAGCTGAATCTAATGCCACACAATTAGAAGATGGTACTTATTCTTTTAACTTAACTAATATTAGAGCTACTTCTATTAATATCGAGCAAGGTAATGGAAATGCTATGCCTGCTTTATTTATTAATAATACAAAAGACAAAGAAGTAAAATATGTTCCAGATGTAACGTACAATGCTCAAACAAAAACTTTAAACATCCCTAATATTAGAACAGGTACGATTGCAGCAGAAGAAATTACTGGTCAACGTATTTATGGCTCTTACTGGTCTGATTATGCTGAATTCTTCCCTAAAGGTGAAGAAACAAATCCAGGCGATTTAATTATGTTAAATCCACATTCTGATACAGAAGAATATGTAGCGCATACTGGAGAACAAGATATTCCAGTAATTGGCGTTCATTCTGATGAGTTCGGACATATCATTGGTGGTGAAGACCCAATTGACAAGCAAGATTTTTTAGATTATAATTTAGACAGGAATATCCCCGTTGCATTGGCAGGTAGAGTACATGTTTCTTTCGTAGGTAAAGCTGAACGAAATAACTATGTAGTCCCTTCTAATGTAAAAGGATGTGCTAAGTTATATGACGCAACGAAAGATAATCCATTGCAAATCATTGGTATCTTAGTTGAAGATGATGATAGAACAGATAAACGTAGATTAAGGATTAAATTAAAATAAATGGATTTAATAATTAAACCGACGATGGCTTGCCAGTTTAAATGTACATTCTGTTCATCTAATAATATATCTAAAGAACACACCTTATTTGATTTAAATATCTTACGTCCCTATCTTGAAAAATACAATATAGGAACTGTAATTATTAACGGCGGTGACCCATTGATGGTCCCGCCGTCTTATTATTTTGAGCTAGATAAATTATTGGATGAATACGGTCATACAGATGTATATGTATGTTTAACAACTAATCTCTGGGATTATTATGAACATCCAGATAAGTGGCGACCATTATTTAAAAAACATAGATTTAGAATCATGAATTCTTTTCAATATGGTAACCAACGATTAAAACCAGATGGTACCCCATATACAGAAGAAGACATGATGAAAATCATGGATATGTATGAAAAAGACAGAGGCGAGCGTTTTTCATTTTTGGCTGTTATATCAGAAGAAAATGAAAACACTGTTATAAAAACAGTAGAGCTTGCTAAACGTCTAGGTACAGTTTGTAGAATTAATCCAGCTGTCCAATCAGGAAGAAGTACACAGTATTATCCTCATTGGAAAATGATGCAACATTATATTAATATTTACAAAGCTGGTTTAATGAAATATGAACACAATACACAACAAGTCATAAATAAAATATTAAACGGTAAAACTGCTGTATGCCCTTGGAATAATGAATGTCTCTCTGGCATTCGATGTTTTAATCCAGAAGGACTTGTGCATCCATGTGGAGCATTTGGAGATAATCATTATACAGCAGATAAAACATATGAATTATCTGAATATGATGAACAAGAAATTGCACGAGATTATCCATATATAAAATCAGAATGTATAACTTGTGATAATTTTTTAATATGTAATTCATGTCACAAAAATATTCATGACATTAAAGTTAATGGAAATGAAGAAGAACATTGTTCTAATATGAAACGAATTATGTCTTCTTTTAAGGAGGAACTATGCCAGCATTAAAAGATTTAAATATGTTATTAGTCGTTACTAATTCTTGTAATATGAGTTGTCCTTTCTGTTACCAGGAACATACAGATGATATGATGGATAGTGAAACGGCTATTGCATCTGTTAAAAAATACTATAATAGAATTAATCGTCTCGTATTTTTCGGTGGTGAACCATTATTAAATAGTAAAGTTATTCTTGACGTGATGAATACATTCCCAGAATTAGAATATGCTATTATGACTAATATGACAGTACCTCTTGATGCAGAACGACGAGAAGTATTAGACAGATGTCAATTCGTTACGACTTCTTATAGCGTAGATAGATTTTCTAATAATAATTTATTCAATCGTTTTTTAGAACAAGTTCATGCTTTAAAAAATAAAAAAGATTTTGAACTTCTTGTGACTATCACAGAAGAACAATTAAAAATACCTGCCGAAGAATTAGCTATTTTAATTAATATCATTGGTCCATCTAATGTTATTTTTGATAGATTATTTGATTATCCAGGTAATCCTGAAATTTCTAAAGACCAAAAATATTATGAACAAGTAGATGTTTATATTGGTGAGCTTACTAAATATTTACCAACTCGCATTAATGAATTCTATAAAATGGCTAAACTGACACAAACAGAACATAGAGCAGTATATTGTGGTTCTTGCTTAAAACATTTAATTATTTTACCTGATGGTAATGTAGGCCATTTATGTGAACGTCAAAAATACGCCACTCGATTTAAAAAATGCTTACTATGTGATATCACAGAGTATTGTGGTGGCGACTGCTTAATGTATCAAGATATTTGTGCATTTCCTAAAGAAAGTTTTAAACGTATTATCGCTGGAGAATTCGATGAAAAATAATATTACAACTAAATTACCATTAACTTCAGAACAAATCGAACAATATTATGCTACGATTAATTTATATCATTTCGATATTATTTTAAAAGATTGTACTGAATTATCTGCTAAACAAATTATTAATTATATTGCGAATACTAAAATGGATTGTGATTTAATATTAGATGATGCAGACGATACTTTAATCACAGAATTAATTAAGGAATATGTAACAACAAATCGACAAGTATCTATTCCTGTATTCAATAAAATTATTATCAATGCTTTAGAAAGCATTATCATGAATAGTAAACATCCAGCCAATAAAGAATTTATTGAAAATAATTTTGAATTATTGCATGAAGTACTAGATACTCTCGTAAATTTAAAATTCGCAGCAGACATTATGATTGCTGGTGATGAATATGATAATACGATTCTTAAATTAGAAGAAAAAGAAAATAGTATCGGAACTAATATTATTTCTCTTCGTAAAGAAGAAGAATTCTGGAACTTATATGTATTGTTAGAATTTGCTAGAAATAAATTAACATATAATAAATTATTTATTGAACCATGCATTAAAGGATACTCCATGTTGTATTTTTTAACGACAGAAAAAAATCCTGTAGGGGTAGCTGTTCGTAATTTACAAGAGGTAAAAATGTAATGTTTATTAATATTATGCACAAGACATTTATTACAGAAAACCCATGTAATTTTAGTTATATCACACAAGATTTTTTTAATATTCATCAAACAGAAAATTGGAAAGAAAATATTTTTGAGCACATTGATTTTGAAGAATACTTAAAAAATTTAACATCTTCTACTCGACAATATAATGTATACCCAATAGAAGATATGAATAATTTTTTAAAAGAATATTGCCATCTTCTTGGCTTAACGTATGATGAATATAGAGACATTATTAACTATAATATTTTCTCTTTACGTCATGCAGAAGATACTTATGGATTCCCCAATGCAATTATTCACCCAGAATCAGAAGATTGGTACGGACATAGCAACGAGTCTAAAGTAAAAAGAAACTTTAAACTCTTTCCAGCAGAATTTGCTATCAATCATTTAGATGCACAATGGGCTCAAGAGAAATTTCATTACTTCAGAATTTGTGATATCATTAATGAAATTAGAAATTATCAACGAAAAGAATACGAAGAATTCGGAATTATATCAGAAGCTTTTCATTTTCTTAAATCAGATATTATGACATCTAAACAATTATTTAATAAAGATTGCTATAAAAAAGTACGCAATACATTTAAGCAAAGAAACTATAATACTGATTTATTTGATATGTCTATAGAAGAATATGTTAATAATCCAGATTGTAAATTCGGATATAATAATGTAAATTATTATAAATTTAATACAAGATTGGCTCGCAAACTACAAGCAAGAGGATATAAAATTGTCAACAAATAAAAAGCAAGTTATGTACTTAAAAGTTACAGAAGCTTGCAATATGAAATGTCCTTTTTGTTATGTGCCACAACAACCTATTTTTATGACTCAAGATGTGGCTTACAAAGCCATAGAAACATATAATCCTGATTACATTATTTTTCATGGTGGCGAACCATTATTGAATCCAGATTTAATATTAGATGTTATAGAAAAATATCCAGATAAAGAATATTCTATGACATCAAATATGGTAATACCTATTGGTGAAAAGCAATTAAAAATTATACATACATTAGGTAATGGAAACACCGCTACTTCTTATAGTATAGATAGATTCTATAATCAAAAAGATTTTGAAATATTCAAACAACAAGTAAAATTATTAAAAGACTATACATTAATTGTTACTATATCTATTGAACAATTAAATCAATCTCCCAAAGAATTAGCAAATATTATTAAAGAATTAAATCCTAAATATATAGATATCGAACGAGTATCTTTTTTAGGTAGTGAATTTAACCCAGACATATATAAAATAATAGATTTATATATATCTGCATTATTTACATTAATTCCTAAAGAAAAAAATGTATTATATTTAAGAATGAAAGATGCTATCACATATGATACATATGTATATAATACAGAATGTAGTAAAGATTTAATTACTATTAATGCTGATGGTTCAACATTAAGTTGTCCCAATACTTGTTCTGGAGATAATATAGAGCCAACTAATTTAGAATGTTTTACTTGTGATATATTTCAATATTGTGGCGGAGATTGCGAAACATTTAAAGGGGTTTGTAAATTCCCCAAAAATACCTTTTTAAAAGTAAAGAATGGAGATTTATAAATGGCGTTTCAAGCAAACTTCCCTACTCGTATTGATGAAGTATTAGATTTCATTAATACTCAATTAACAAATAAAATTAAAAATAAAGTGGTATGGCATTCAGATAATGTTCCATTTAGTAATTTAGATACTACTGACCAATTATTACAATTCGAACGAGATATCCGTAGAGCATTTGGTATTAATAGCAGTTTACCTCAAATGAGCACAGCTACTGATATTCAACCAGGCGAAAAAATGGATGCAGAAATTTTATATAATAAAGTAAAACGTATTGCTTATTTTTGGTCTTCTATCCGTCGTGTTCATATTAAAACTGAAATGCGTAAAAAACCAGAAGGACAAGGTGAACATGTAGAAGTAATTGGTGAAGATACACAATATGCTCGTTTAAACGATAATTATCGTGTAGCTAATTATGTTAATGATTTAGAGCCAGAATTCGTAGCATTAAAAAATCAATCGACTAATGCTCAACAACTTAAAGACTTATTGCAAAAATTTTATGAAAAATGGGAGCAATTACCTCCTGTAGAATTATCGACAAGATTGTGCCACTCTAGTTGTCATAGTAACTGTCATCATAGATAATATATGGAAATACTAATCAAAACTACTAATGCTTGTAACTTATCTTGTAAGCATTGCTTAGACGCTGTCAACAAAAATGGACAACCCATTACATATCCATTTCAATTATTAAAAACATGGATACCTAAATACGCTAACGTAGCTTTTTTCGGAGGAGAACCGTTACTTGGTGATTTAGAATCTATGTATAACCTCGCAAAAAATAGACAAGATTGTTTTTGGCGAATTACTACTAATCTAACAAAACCATTAACAGTATTAGATATTGCTGTATTAAGACAGATGGATATTATCACAACGAGTTTTGATATTGGCATTCGTTTCGTAAATATTAAACAATTATTGTTGTGGAGACGAAATGTAGAATATATTCGTAAATATACTAATGCAACATTACGATTAAATATTTGTATGACAAAAGAATTATTGTCTAAGAAAAACATAGAACATAAAATTTTTAAATTACTAACTATGTTACATTTCGATGAAGTTTTCTTTTCTAAGATTATAGATAATGGAGAAAATGCTTCTAGTCATCAACCATTAACTCAACGACAAGAAGAGTTCATGGAAACATTCTATAAAATATCTAAAGATTCTATTGTTAATTGTTGCGTAGAAAATATTTTAAATACACAAGATATAGAAGAAAATAAAGAGTATCCAGATTGTTCTTCTACCTCATTAACTATTCATCCATCTGGTAACATAACAACCTGTAGTCAATTTTCTGAATACGATGGTTTCGCAAATATTACAAAAGATACATATCAAGAAACAATGAATAAAAGAGTTTTATGTAGAGCTCATGCTATTTGTCTAACTTGTGAATTTTTTGATGTTTGTGAAAAATCATGCTGGAAAGAAAATTGGACGAAAGGTTGTCCTTATTATAAACAATTTGCTCATAAAATTAGAACGAGAGAGATTTAATTCTCTCTTTTTCTATATGGAGATATAATATGAAAGAAAATAAAATACATATTACATTACATAAAGAATTAAATGAATTTGATATTAATAAAGTCGCAGATAAAATAAAAGAAGAATTGCAAAAAACTTTTGAACCACTAAAGCATAAGACAGTAAAACAAGCTGAAGCTCTTATAAAAAAAGGATTAAAAAATAATTTAGCATCTCCAAAGTGGAAGGTTACTATACATAATGACAGTTCAAGATAGAGTACAATTAATTTCTAATAATACTAATTTAAATTTAGACACAAAAATTACAACAGCAAAAATTGAACTAACAGGAGCTTGCACATTTAATTGTAAATTTTGTTATCAACAAGAAATGAAACAAAATAACCTAAGACAAAACTTTTTAACAGATGAAGAATTTAATCAAGTACTATCTTATTTAAAATTATATCCAGATTTAAAAGAAATAGGATTATTCTATATGGGAGAGTCTGGATTGCATCCCAAACTTTCAGATTACTATAAACAAGTTAAAGCACTTGGTTATTATACCTATTTGACGACTAATGGAACTTGCATACATAATATTATAAAAGCCATTCCTTATATTGACTCTTTAAAAGTTTCTTTTAATTATTTATTAGAAGATTCTAATGATATTAAAGACATCACACAAACAAATATTTCAATTCAAGATATTATTAATAATATTAATTTACTGAATATAGAATGTAAAAAACATAATACTGAATTCGCTTTATCTACTGTTATTGATGAATCAAAATATAATAAAGAATCCCATAGTAAAATTATGGATTATTTATTCTCAGATATATTTCACTATTATATTCCATTGCAAACACAAGGCGGGTTTAATAAAGATGGCATTGGTGGTGTCGTTGGCGAAACAGAATCTAAAGTAAATAAAATGCCATGCTGGTCTTTATTTAAAGGCCTATATATAGATGCTAATTTAAATATCAGAACTTGTTGCTACGGTCATACAGATAAACATATTTTAGGTAATATTAAAGATATGAGAGTGATTACTAAAAAAGAACTCAAAGAACAACATTTAAATAATATCATTCCTAATATATGTAGAGAGTGCATCAACAATAAATAGGTTATCTATATGACAATTATTGAACAAAAAAAAGAAAAAGTAAAAGCATATCTTCACTCTATTCATAAATTAAATAAAGATACATCATTAATGCAAATCAATATATGTGCTTCAAGAATTTGCGGAAGACACTGTATGTTTTGTCCTCAATCTAATAAAAAGAAGAACGAAGAAATATTAAAAGCAAAACCTCAATTTTTAGATTATCGAGTTATTTCTCGTATAGCTATCGAAGGATATCGAAAAGATTTTAAAGGTGTATTTGTTTTTAATGGCATGGGTGAACCGACAGAAAATCCACAACTACCTTATATGTGTCAGATTATCAGAATGTATTGCCCATCTGCTAAAATACAAATTATAACAAATGGCGATAATGAAGATGTTATAAAAGAAATACATAAAAAAACAAAAGATGTATTATTTGTTTTTTCTGAATATACAGTAGAAGATACAAAACGAAATAGAAAAATATATAGTTATCTTACTCATAAAGAATTTAGAAAATTCTATACGCTAGAAAATATAGGTTTACTTAATAATAGGTCTATGAATATTAATATCGGCGATGATACTGTTCCTAATGAATGTTGTCACAAACCTTTTTTTACGACATCGATTGATACAGATGGTTCCTTATTAATCTGTAATAATGACTGGTATGGAGAAAATCCATATGGTCTTATTGATGTAAACGAAAATAATTCAAAACTATGGTCACAATGGAAAGAAAAATTAGAAGATTTACGCATGATTATGCTACTAAATGAACGTCCTACTTGTGAATATCCATGTTCTTTATGTAATGATAACAAACATACATATGCAAAATCTTTCGTTAATTTTTGGAAAAAGAAATATATTAAAAATTATATTATAG
>ERZ773197.138-NODE-138-length-60038-cov-8.947085_pt1 | contig 60038 bp, 60 predicted proteins | sample MGYA00580999_ERZ773197 | MGnify/ENA primary metagenome ERZ773197 (study PRJEB29015, sample SAMEA2738166) | human oral metagenome | biome: human oral; feature: human-associated habitat; material: saliva | place: China | collected 2185 ...
AAACAAGTTGATAAACAAGTTGATAAACAAGTTGATAAACAAGTTGATAAACAAGTTGATAAACAAGGTCAATCGGATAAGCAAGCGACTGATAATCGTCAATCAACGACTCAAGCAGAGTTACCAAATGCGGGAGATACTGTTATGGCTAAGTTAGCTGCTGTCCCTGTTCTTGGTTTAGGTCTTGCCTTACTTAAGAAGAAAAAAGAAGACTATTAAAAAAGGCTCGCACATTTGTGCAAGTCTTTTTTTGTTTTACCAGCTTCCACCAAAGCCACCGCCATCAAAGCCACCACCACTCCAAGAGTCACTGCTCCATGAAGAGCTACTAGTATCATGATAGCTTGATGTGTCGTGACTACTTGAAGAGCTATGTGATGGATGACTGGCATGATAGTCGCTAAGAAGAAGGGCCGTCCAGGTCGCATTATTAATAAAGTTGCTGTCATTTGGCATAAGTTTATCTGCGCCTTTGTAATTGTACTGACTACGTTTGAGACGGTCTTTACGATAGTAGTCATTACGACGAGTCACTGTCCAAGTTGGATTATCGACAAAATCTTTGTCTTTAGGATAGAGCTTATCCCATTTGTTGTAATTGTAATCACTACGAGCAAATTTTGCATCTTGTTCTTTACGATAGTCATGCAGACGTTCTTTCGTCCATGTCTCGTTTGGGACAAAACCTTTATCATCAGGAAGAAGACGTTCGAGGCCTTTGTAGCCATATTGGCTGAAGACTTTACGTTCGGCGCGTGAGGCGATGTTTTTAAAAATTATGAAACCACCGCTCAGTAGCCCAAGACTAGCAAGAATAATAGCTGTTCCTTCAGCCGTTTCTTTACGTTCTTTGTCACGTTTGGCTTTCGCTTCTTTCTTTTCTTTTTTGATTTGGTCAAGCGTCTTATTACTGTTGGTTTGAATAAGGCTTTGGTAACTACTTAAATAGTTGAGTAAGCCTTGACTGTAGTTTTGGTTTCTAAAATCAGAGATAATGGTACGATTGAGATTAGCGATGCCTTGTTGGTCAAAGGCTAGTTTGGCATTTTTTGATGGCAAGGTGTAGATATCATGCGTATCCACACTAATTAAAACGAGAAAACCAACTTTAGTATCATTATATCCGATTTTCCAGTCATTCGCAATTTTAGTTGCTGTAGCTTCCAAGCTATCGCCACTATAGCCGTGGATGTTTGGCACAATGACAATGCCAAGTTGGGGTTTGAGTTTAGTTTGTTGATAGATGCTATTGAGGCCAACAAGTTTTTGGGTGACGCTTTCATTAAGGTAATGGTGAGGGTCATAAATGCCTGTTGGTGGTGCTGTTGTAGGAATATCGTCAGCATAGGTGTGTGTGATGAAACCCAGACTAACGATTGTGAGACAAGCGACGAAGAAAAGTTTTAAGTGTCGCATGTGCATGCCCTCCTTTAACGGTATGTGATGAGACAAATAGCGTCTTTACCGTGGTCATTGATTGATGTTGAGATAACCGTATAGTCTTGATCTGTGATGTCTTTGCAGGCCTTGTCGATAGCGGCTTCAATGTCTGCAAATTTGAAAATACGGTCGAGTGAGACAATTTTGTTCTTTGGATAAGTCATGAGAAAAATCTTCCTTTTCTTTTTAAATTCTGTTTTCATTATAGCAACTTGGCGGTAGATTGCAAGGGAAAACCAATCCCCAAAAAAACCGACCTTGCGTAGGCAAGGTCGGAAAAAGAAAAGCTCAATCAGCCGTTACAACGTAACGGCTGATTGAGCGATGGTCTATCTTTTCCAGGCTTTAGCCAAGAGGTCTTTTAGTTGTGTGTCATAACGGTTTTGAATCGTTGATAAGTTTTTTTGAAAATGCGTTTGATTACCTTTTTGAACAAAGGTTGTGATAGCTTTTTGTTTGTTTAAAAGGATGTCTGTGGCTGTTTGCTTGTAGAAAAGGTAGATGAGTTCAGGAAGGTCAGGAAGACTGTTTAAAAAGTTTGTTAGTTCTTGCTCTGCCTTTTTGTTAAGGGTTGCTTGCATGAAAAATTCTTTCTAAGGGTTGTTTAAAGTGTCGTTACTGATTAAGTTGTCTTTGTTTTCATTTAAAACTTTAAGGATGTCCTCTTTATTTTTAGCTGTGGCTAAAAAGCGTTCTTTAAAGGTTTCTGAATCAGGCATTTTTGAATTGTCCGTAGTAGGCATCATAGTAATCCTCGATTTCTTTTTCCCAAGCGTCAATGTCTTTTTGATAAGGTTCATAAATAGCGCTACCTACTTCTTCAACAGCGTCAAAGAGCGTATTGTAGGCTTTTTCAAAGAGAAGAAGTTTGTTAAAACGTTCGCTGTTTGAAAGGGTTTCCGCCCAATCGGCGATGGATTCTTCGGTTGCTTCACTGCCATCAATAGAAATGAAAATGTCTTCAGGTTCGACGGAGTCTTCAACATCTAATTCAGGAATGATTTTTTGAGCTTCTTTGACGGCAGGGGTAATAGCCTCAAAGAAATCATCAAAGAGTTTTGAATAATACTCGTTGGCTTTTTTGTTGATGTGTTTAAGTGCGTCAGGGCTACTGTCATCAATGATGGTACAAATGCTTTCAAAGATGCTAAGACGAGGGTCTGTGAAGGCGATTTGATAAATGAGGTAATCACATTTTTCGTCGTAAGTTAGGGTCTCATAGAAATGGTCATAAAGGGTTTCCCAAAAGTTTTCGGTGTCTTGATAGATAAAGGTGAAGAGTGGGATAAAGCTAGGCGAATCAGGGGTGAGATAAAATTGCCAGTTTGATGGGTCATTGTCAGCATAAATGGTGTAAGTTTTTCCAGGGACAAAATTTTCAAGGGTGTGCCCAACGGGAATAATGTGATTGAGGAATTTGATTTTGGCGTATGAGATCATAGCGTTTCCTTTCTAGAATTTTTCGATGAGATCTGTAATGAGGTCTTTGAGAAGGGTTTCGTTGATGTCATAAAGAGATAAGTTTGCTTCATAATGATAGTTATCGTCTTCTTTTTCGAAAGTGATAAGGTAATTATTGTTATAACTGTAGCTAACGTCTTCGGTAGACCATTTTATAAGTTTGTAGATGTTGCCATTTTCTTTAAATTCAAGTGTGTCGTGTTTTGGCAATTGGTTTAAGAAGTTTGTGATGGCTTGTTTACGTGGTTCAATGGTTTGTTCAAGCGTGTTATTGATAAGGGTTGCTTTGAGTTGTTTTTTAATGAGACGTGAAAGATATTGGTCGCTACTATCAATAAGTTGTTGTGCAGGAATCAAGCTTTGTCCTCTTTTAATAGGGAAGGTGAGTTCTAAGCTGTTGTCAGCTGTAAGTTTGATGCTTACAGGAACATTGATATCGTAACGGTTACGGTCATTGTAGTCATTGTAATCGTTATCATAGTCAAATTCACCGTTATCATAAATCCAACGAAGACCGTTATCAGTTGCATATACCGTTGTAGGAAGTGTTTTAACAGTACCAAGGTAAGACTGAAGTGTTTCAGAAAGTGGTTGTTTGAGTTCTAGGGTACGTGTTAGAACTTTAGGTTGTTCACGTAATTTAAAGAAGATTTTATAGCAATCTTTTCTGAATTTGATTTCGTTTTCGTCTGAAAAAGGTTTGTTTAGGGACCATTGTTTGGTTTTAGGATCTTGAATAAGTTGGTTTAGGATGTTTCTTGAGTCACCATAGATGTCAATGAGGTGAATGTTTCTAATCGCATATTTAAAATGAAGTTCAAGAGGAAGATTGGTTTCTTTTAAAAGGTCTTCAAAGTAAGGGCCAAAATAGGTTTCTAGAACGGCTGGTGAGGCTTTGGCTGTTTTTTCAAGATAGTCGACAGCGATAGTTTTTTTAATGGCTGCAAGGAATGACTCTTGATCAGCGGTTTGACAAACAATCTTTTGAATGAAGTCATCTGTAAAACTTGGCTCGTTTTCAAAGTGATTGTCATAGATGGTTTCAAGTGTCTTTGAATTGACGTAGCCAAGTTGTGAGTTGAAGTTATCTCTTGTTTCAAGACGTGTGTTAAGGGTTACAGGAATTGGTTCTGTGGTTTCGTTGGTAAGATAGATAGTGTAACTATCTTTTGTGATTGGGAATGGGCTGTCTGTTGGCATGTCAATAGTAAAATAGCGTTTGAGAGCATTGAGGACAGTTGTTCTGTCGTAGTCCCAAGGGTTTTGTTTGATGTCTGAAAAGCGCATGTGGGTGTTTCCTTTCGTTAGCAGAGTTGATTCAGTTTATCTGTGAATAATTTTTCACATTTTTCTTTGGTATAATAGAAATGTGGATTTTCTAAGGTGATGGCAAATAAAGTCAATGTTGGATAAGTTTTAGTGGGTTGACCAGTGGCGATGACATAATGAGGGCCACTGTTTTTAAAGATAATACAAAGGTAATAGGTGTTACATTGATGTTTACAGAGCTGGGTTTTTTTGTAAAGCGTCTCGACAAGGGCTTTCTTTTCTTGTCGTGCGCTGTCAATGTAGGGCTGAAATAGTGCCATGGGTCTTTCCTTTCGTTTAAGTTATAATACGCTAAAATTCATGTTTCAGAATTTTAGCGTTTAGCGTCATGATAGCCTTCCTTATAAGCATCTTCAAGTTCGTTTAAATAATAAAGTTCTTGAGAAAGTTGTAGATAGAGGCTTAATAAGTTTGCGTTAAGATTGTAATAGGCGATTTCTTGTTTAAAGGTGACAGGTTTTGGAAGGTTGTCAAATTGATCTTGTAAGGTTTTGATGTCTTTAAATAAAAGTTCTTGTTTTTCTTTTTGGATGTCGATAGCCTTTTTAATCGATGACTTGTAGTTATGATTATTTTCGCAAAAGTTTTGAATGTCTTTTTTGAGCGTTTTGTAGTCGTTTTCACATTGCGTGAAGACTTTATCAAATTGGATTTTTTTAAAAATATTAAACATAATTAATTTTCCTTAAAATAGGTACTAAAGCGATTAGCGGTAAGACTGTAGTAGAATTTATCAGAATCAATTTTTTCTTGAAATTTGCTGATGATTTAGTTGTGGTTATCAGTTAGTTGTTGAATAATTTCTTGAAACATATTAGTCCTTTCTATGAGGGTTGCCTTCAAAAAGGTAGCTTTCTTTTTTTGTTTGGCCATAAAGCCAGCAAAGGAGTTTGTTTTCATATTGGGTAACAAACATGCCATTTTTGAAGTCTTTGCTTTCGAGATAGTTTGATACATTTGAAACGGATTGATAGTCGTTGTGACAGACAATATCATTACAACGGGTATCAAATTGATTGATAATGGTTGTGGCAATCCAGGCTTTTGCGGTTTCGATGTCTTCTTGGGATGCGGTGTCGTCGACATAAAAAGCACGTTTGATAAAGGCCTTTGGATAGTCAGCGAGTTCTGTCATTGCTTCTTCGATGTTTGTGGTATGAAAAAGAGCTGTGACAAAGGCGGTGCCATCAACTTGGTCAGCGTAGGCGTGAATGACTTGTGTTGAGCTTGTTTTGAGAAAGTTTAGGAGCTGCTTAGGTTGAAGAAAGTTTAGGAGTTGATTAGGGTCATTTGTGTGGAAAATAACTTTAAGATTAGCAATTTTCATGAGAGTATTTCCTTTTCTTTAATTTTGACTTTTAAAAACATAGGTTTCTTCATCAGTTTGGCTATAAAGTGTACAGTGGAGCGTATTGTTAAATTGAACGACATCGATATTGTTTTTGGAATCTTTATTTTTGAGATAGTCAGAAGCGCTTGAGATAGGTTCATTTTGATAATAAATTGTTTTATGACGATTATCAAATTGATTGATAATTGTTGTGGCAATGGTTGTTTTGACAGTTTCATTGTCTTCAAGGGATTGTGCTTTATCAAGGTACGTGACACGATTGATGAAGGTGTCTGGGTAGGATGTAATTTCAGTTAATGTTTCTTCAATATCTGTTGGATGGTACAGGACAAAGATGATATAGTCTGAGCTTTCTTTTGATGGGATAGTATTCGTGTGACTAATCATTGTGGTTGTTGATTTGAGGTTTTCTATGAGTTGCTCAGGATTGCTAGTTTGAAATAAGACTGTGAGATTAGCTGTTTTCATGGGATGTTTCCTTTTTTTTTGGGAGTTTTTTAATTTCTAGGTCATACAATTTTTTAGCGTCTCTTGCGGCAGAACGAGCAAAAGATTCAAGTAGTAGCGTTTGTATGCCAATAGAGAGTTTCTTTTTCTTGCATTTTTTAAGCAATCGAAGTTTGTTGTTTTCGTCAAGAACAATGATTCCGATAGAGTGATTTTCTAACTTTTCTAAAAACCATCGTTCGTTCGCTACTTGTAGGTACAAGGTGTGCGGGAGAACTAAAAAGTTTTCATGTCCTAAAAAGCTAAGTCGTGCGGTAGATTTTAGATCGTTCATTGAAGACTTAATTTCATAGCAACTAATTTCGCCATCTGATGTAATTGTCATGTAATCTACAAATTCTTGTTCGCCTGTGAGAAGAGATTTTGTTTTGTGCGTTCCAATTTTAACTTCACGACAACCACCGACTCCTAGTTTAGTCGTGTTTTTGAAAATGAGATATTCAATTTTTTTTGTTAGTTCGGTTTTCATGAACGTGTTTCCTTTCTCTAATCAGGGACGATTTTACAAAGGTCAGCGTAGATGTCTTCAAGATAGTCTCTACAACGGTTGATTTTTTTGAAATCAAGAGTTACTTTAGCGAGTCGATAAGGACGTTCTTTAAAGAATGGATCTTTAAAGAATCGGGTGCTGTTAATAAAGTCGTATTTTGAGATGCGTGTAAGGAAATAACTTTCAGTGTCTGTTAAGATGTTCATGTCTTTATTGAGATTAAGTAAATAGTTTTGTGTGTAGATAATTTTCCAAATGTTCTCAGTAGTTGTTAGTTCATCAAGGCCTTCTAAGAAGCGTGTGATGGTTTCTTTTTGGTGACGAATGTGTTGAACATTTTTTGGCATGTTTAAACGGTCAAAACGTTTAAGGAGTTCTTGGTCAATCATGCGTTTCAGATGACTAAGTTGTTTGTCAATATGTTTTGGGCTACTGTGGATGGAGATGGTTACTAATGACGATTCATTAGGGTTGTCTTTCCAAACGACGAGGCCTTGATAAGGTTGTTTGAGATAGAGTTTAACTTGTTCTTTGTCTTTTTCGAGACGAACATATTTGGCTAAGCCGTGGTTTTTGAGTTGTGTGTTTAGGTTTTTCATAAGTGTTGTTTCCTTTTTAATTAACTTTAGTTAAGGTTGCTTGCATATTAGGAGTATCCGTTAAATCAACCTGACCGTTGATTTTACCTGTTTGATGGTATTCGATAGTAATGGTTCCGTTTTGATTGTCTTTAAGGAGCCAACAAAGACGAGCTTGGTCAATTCCGGTACCACCGTATTGACCGCCAGGAAGAACTTTTGCAAGGTCGTCCATGGTAAGGGCTTTGAGTTGATAAACTGTTGGTGAGACTTGAACAAGAGATGTTAGGGAACCGCTACGGTTAAGCGTTGGGTTATCGTCATAGGTTATAACATAATTTCCGTCAGGATAAAAGGTTTCTTCAACTGTCATACCGTTAGCATCAAGACCTCGATAAGTGCCTTGAAAGGCTTTAGGGATGACCACAGGGTCAGCTTGTGGTGTGGGTTGTGTGGTGCTTGATGGTGTGTTATTTGACGTTGTTAGTGTTGATGGTGGGTTGGTTGATGTTTTATGTTCGTTTTTGGTGTAGTTTGTGATTGTTAGTATTGGGACAATGGATAGACCGATAAGAAATAGAATACCAAGGATAATATTAATGATTTTTTGGCGTTTACGTTCTTTGAGAACGTCTTCATATTCGTCAATGACTTGGGTACGGAGGTTGTTTAGTTCATTAAGAACGTCTGGGTCTTTTTCTTTGGCCATGGCCATATCGAGTTGAAAAATGCGTTCTTCATAAGTGATGTTTTCGTTTTGTCTACGGGTATATTCGCCTTGGGCTGCGATTTCATTTGAAATCCAAGAGGCGTCGTTATGGTCGAAACTCATGTTTTTTTCTTCTTTCTGAGGGTGTTTAGTGTTCTTTTCTACTGAAGACAACATTAGTAGGTTCATTTTCAGAAGAGTTGTTTAAGACGGACGGTGAAGGGAGCTTTAGCGAAATTTGAAAAGTCTTGGTAGCTGTTTTTTAGGCCGCTGTAGAATTTAATAGTCATAATAAAATTACCTTTCTGTTATCTGAGCGCTAGCGGATAGCGCCTTTCCAAAACCAAAGCCATGGGCTTCGGGAGGGCGCGTGAGCGACCTAGCCCGCAAAAAAGAGCGTTTTTAGCGTGAGCTAAAAACGTGATAGAAAAAAAAGATTTTTTTTCTATTGTTTCAATCAACGTATCCCTACGAGTTTTAATCAATGCATCCCTATGGGATGCGATGTAATTGTTTTATTTAAAGAAGTTATCGCTAGTCTGTTTCAATCAACGCATTTTTATGGGATGCGACGGTCACCATTAAACCGTTTCCAGTGTTTTTTTTGCTGGTTTTATGTCAGGATTACCAAAATATGGGGTTTTGGTTTTTTTGTACAGTTATGTTTCCTTTTCGTAGGTTAAAAAAGGACTAACGAAGGGAGTGAGTCTTGGTTAGTCGTCAAGAAATTTGTATTTTTGTTGCATAAGCTGGGCTTGAAATTTAGCGATTTCAAGTGGTAGATTGATAGGGATTTCTTCTTTGTAGGTGCCGACGTCGTAGATACAGCTGATTTCGTAGTAGTTTTCAATGAGTGCTTCTGTGATTTCGCCAATTTGGGACATTGTTAGTGGTTTGTTTTGGTCTTTAGGACGATGGAGGGTAAAGTTGTAGATAAAATACCCGTTGTATTCTTCTTCGACAATACCATGGGGTGTTTTGTGGTCGCGGTAGTCGTAATGAGACATGTTTATTCCTTTCGATGTTGTTGCATGAGTTTGGCTTGGAAAAGTGGAAGTTTTAAGTGGAAGTTTTTAGGAAGGCTGTCGGGATTATTGTAAGAATAATCGTAATACTTGTAAATGTTTTCAATGATTTCACCGATGCCAGCGAGTGTCAATGGTTTTGTGGTTGAAGGGTAAAAGTCGAAAGATGTGCAGATATCTTCGTCTTCGTTATAATGTGTTTCAACGGTTCCATAAGGGGTTTTAATAATGTGTTTAGTCATGAATTAATCCTTTTTGAGTTTAACTGATGTAGGGCATAAGTTAGTCCTTTCGTTTCAAATTCATGATAATGATATGAGGGTAGTCTTTTGTTGCAAGCAGAGCGTTGTGTGAGGATTTCATATTAAATGCATATGTTTTTCGATTGACATTAATGGCATTTTTGAGTAGTTGTTTTGTTTCAACGTCAAGATAGATTGGTTGTTCGAGAGCGTTGTCAATGTCATTAAAATTGACACTGTCGTTAAAGGTGATATTATAACGGGAATTGTAGTATTCAAAATGAATGGTCGTTTTATGTTCAGCGAGTGCTTTTTCAAAAATGTTTTTAATTTGTGTTGACAGTGACGTTTCCATGAGGTGTTTCTTTCTAATTGTCAAAATAAATAGGCTTGTTTGAACAGTTGGCCATTGTTTTTTCGACAAAGGGGATGAGGTTTTCAGGAGTTAGATCAAGGGGGAGTTTGAGTGGAATTCGCATAGCGATTTCTTCATTATGAGGGAGATCAAGATAGCCTCGGGTGCTGATGATTGCGCGTGCGAGGTAGTCATCATGACGTCGATTGGCTGGTTCAATAAGGATTTCCATGACATTGTTAGTTAGACGAATGTTTCTTTCAAAGAATGGGTATAGGGTGTACCCTTGGTCTTCGATGGTTTGTTTAGGGTTGTTGAGTTCATTGAGCCAGTCAATAATCTCAGGCATTGTATAGAGTGGTTTTTGCATGGTGTTTGTTTGAGTCATAGGTCAATCCTTTCGTTTAAGATTTCTGATAACAATATATGGGTCTTCTTTTGACGCGCCTACAACAATGCTTGATGATTTTTGATTAAAACTGTAGGATTTGCGATTAGCGTTAAGGGCGTTTTTGAGGGATTTTCCATCAGCGCCAAGGCTTTCAAAAGCAAAGGCTGTTTCGAAGGTGACGTTATAACAAGAACTCAAGGGCTCAAAGATGATGGTTGTTTCGTTTTCAGCAAGGGCTTTTTCAAAAATGTTTTTAATTTGTGTTGATAGTGGTGTTTCCATGGGTTTGTTCTCTTTGTCTATGTGATTTTGTTTGGAAAGTCGTTAAAGTAAACGTCTTTGTGAGGCGTATAATTGTCTTGTAGAGTGTCATCAAGTGGTGTTTCTGTTATAATGCCTTTGTTATAATTGTAATGAACGCTGTTTAGAAATAGTGGATTGAGTTTTCTATTTGTTTGGTTGAGGTTTTGAATGGCCTCTTTAGTTGTTTTTGATAGAGTGACGGCAATTTGTCCGCGTCCTGGTCGGTAAACATTGACAAAGCCAATGAAAGTATCGGTATTTTTATCGATAGTGAATAGGATAGGAATAGTATGTTCAATAAGTGGTTGATAGTTTTGATAAGAGGAATCTATCTTTTGTAGGATTTTTGGAATAATAGTCACATTAGTTCACCTCGTGAATGCCATTAGCGTCTAAGTAACCACGCCAAAGTTCTTGACCCTTGTCATCAAGTTTGAGCATGTTAATAGTTCCTTTTTGATGTCCTGATTTAGAGCCACCGTCAATGAAATAACGGGTGATGTGGTTACCTATGACGTCTGTGACGTCGCCTGATAAAATAGGATGGTTTTGATTGGAATTGTCTTGTTTCTTGATAAGACCTGTTGGCGTATGTCCTGTGACGATAGTTTTACCGTTAAAGTCCTCATGAATATCAACGGGCGGATTGATGTAAGCTTCACGCGTCCAAAGCATAGTTTCACGGTCTTGATTATGTAGCGCTAAGTCTAGGTCAAAGCCTGCGTGAACGAGGATGTTTTGTCCGTCTTCAAGATAAAGGGGTAGGCTTTTTAGCCAATTAAGCTCTTCATAGTAGAAGTGAATGAGTTGTTCACGCAAGTCTTCGGGTGTGCTGTAGGTAATGCCTAGATTTTCAAGGGTTTCTTTTTGACCATTTAGGTACCACCAGTTGTCTTCAAAGGGCTTAAAGGTAGCTTTTAAGATAAAGTCATCGTGGTTGCCGATAATGGCTTTGGCTTTACCGTTGTCGCAAAGGTTTTTGATGAAGCGTAAGGTCTTGATGATGGCTTTTGGTTGTAGGTCAAAGCCGTCAATATAATCACCGCCAACGCGAATCTGACAGTCAGGATCAATCATCTCAGGTAAGTCTTTGAGGTGTTTGAGGGCTTCAAAATTACCATGGATGTCTGATAAATAGAGATAGGATGTCATGATTACTTCCTTTCTTGAATTTTTGGAATGTTATAGGTATCTTGGTCTTTTTGAACGTAGATATAGTCTTTATTTTCGCCTAGAATTTTAAATTTGGCGGATTTTAAGTAATCGGTGTGACTATTGACATAGAAATAGGTTTTGTCTTTTGAGAGGGTGTATTCGCTAGCGTGTTTTTCTTGTTGGCCACTTGTGTAGATGCTTGTGGAAAAACTTGTAACCATTGAGATAACGCATAATAGGGCTGAAAAAGTAGCTAGCATATTTTTTTCGATAATTACTAGGATTACCGTAAGAATGAGAAATAAAATAAAACAAATGAAGGATGTTGTTCCTATAATTTCAAAAAGTTTTGGAGTTGTTGATAAGGAATCGATAAGGTTGTTAAATGACATGGTGTTTCCTTTCGGTGTTGTGTTTTCTTTACAAAATTGACTTGTTTTGTTATACTAATAATATAGTATAGGAAATGAGGTGATCTTATGGATAACATGGCTGAAGCCTATGCGGTGCTTTTTGTTTATGGCGTGTTTTTTGTGATTTTTGGAGTCATTAGTCTTCTTCAGATGTTTGTACGGATGGCTTTGTTTGAGCGTGCGGGTGTTGCGGCATGGAAATCGCTGATTCCGTTTTATGGCTCTTTCGTGCAACACCAATTGACCTTTGGGGAATCCAATAAGTGGTTTTGGTTCTTTTGTTTTGTGCCTTATGTTAACGTGATTTATGTTTCTTACATGATGTATACATGGGCGCGTGCATTTGGTCGGACAAAAGGCTTTGGTGTTTTTGCGGTTTTCTTCCCAACGATTGCGACGGTTGTTTTGTGGCTTCAAGGGTCGTCTTATGAAGGCGCACAACCGCATTTTTTTGACCGTGGTTAAAAGGCTATCTGTGGATAGCCTTTTTAGCTACTTTTTTTTCAATAGTTTGAAGGTCCTCGTACATTTCCTGCCATTCGTCGATAGTTAAGGTTGTTAGATGGAAGATGTCCCATTTTTTCCAAAAGAGGTAGCAAGGGTGATCATGTGGCATATCTTCTTGATTTTGCCAACCTTTATAGGCGGTTGAAAAGTCGAAGGTTAGATTTTGGCCTAGACGGTAATATCTAACTTCAAAGATGTCTTTTGGGCTACCATCTTTGTCATAGGTGACTGGAATGGCGCATTTGAGGTTATAATTAGGACTATTAGCGAATCCTTGTTCAGTGTAGATTTTTTCGCAAATGTGTTGTTGAGCTTTTTTTGAAAAGTTTCCGAAAGCTTTTGGATGGTCAGTAGCGGCGTCAAAGAATTCAGTAGGATCAATAAGGACGTCGTCTTTAATGAGACGTGGTGTCTCATAATTATTCGCTTCGATTTCTTTTCGGAAGGCGTTACGTAAGTTTCGAAGGGTGACTAAATCAGCTTCATCAATAGTGATAGGTTTAGGTTTGGCGGTAGCATGTTTGGCGCTTTCAAACATAGTGACGTTTCCGTTTTTATCAATACCGATGGCGTAGTTTGCGGGTGGCGTTTGTTCATGTTTGGGTAACAGATCACTTTCTGAAAAGAAACTGCGGGTACTGATTTTAGCAAAATATAAGGTGTTGCTGACACCGTTTTTAATGATAGGATTATCGAGAGTAATATCACCAAAACTATTTTCGTGGTCTTTAGAATTGATATTGTATTTAGTGTCAAGTTCTTGAATGTAGTTATAGAGGGCTACTGCGGATGGTAGGTCGCGTAAATAGGTGACGCGTTGGTTGTTTTTAAGGGTTGGGTTCATGAGTATTTCCTTTCGTGTTTAATGTATAAATCGATAGCGTTTTTAACACCTTTTTTAAGGCCTTTTGGATTATCGTAGACTTCACAAAGATTATCAATGTAATCTTCTAAGGCGTCACGGTCTTCTTTTGATGGATAGACGTAACTGGTGTAGGTGAAACCGTCTTCAGGGTGACCGTTTTCGGTTTGGTCAAAAGGCTCGGCTTCAATCCAAAAGCCTTTATATGAAAATGTGACACTGGAGAGATTTTGTTTAAACAGTTCACGTGCTTGTTTAAAGGTTTTATGGACACCGTTGACACGAAGAATACCTATTTTATCATAGCAAAGGTCGTAGTTTGGTGTTTTAATCATTTGTTTGAGATCGGTTCGGTTGTAGTATTCGTAAGGGAGCATAATGTTATCTTTCTAATGTTTTTGGATGTGAGTTACGTTTTGTTAGTCTATTAACAGCGACATAAATCATTTGATTAAATGTTTCAAGTTCTTCAATGACGGTGTCTGCATTTTGGTCAGCGTTAGGGATAGGGTCACGTTCAAATTTGAATGGCATAATTGGAAGGTATCTGAAGGTAAAGAGTGCGTTACCTGTGTTGTGATTGAGTGTGACTGTAGCCGATAGGCCATATTTGTGTTTGTAAATTGAGATGGCTTGATCTGTAGTATCTTCTTTAACGTAGTGTTTTTTATGTAGTTTCGGAATGAGATTTTCAAAAGTTTCCATAGATTTTTCCTTTTCTGATAGTAATTGTTATAGCAATAACACCAATTATTCCAGGTGTCATTGCTCGAAGGTTACGTGACCGTCATCGTAAATAGTAATTTGTGTCACGGTCATGTATTTGAATTTTTGGTCAATGGCTTGGTCGACAATGAAATCAATAGGTGTCTCATTATCATACCAGTGGTCTTTATGGGTTAGAAGCCAAGTGGTGGTGTTATCAATTGAAGATAGAATGGCTTGACGTTGGTAGGTGTCCGTGGATCGCCATTCATCATGATACCAAACTTCGTAGAGGATCATGAGTTGTTCCTTTCTGGATAGATGAATTGTTGTCTGAAGCTTTCAAGAGCTTGGTCAAAGGTGTGATGGGTACCGTCTTCGTAGACAATGCCAGGGGTGTCACTATCAAAGGAATAGTCAATGCCTGAGTCTTTGAACATTTGACGAAGGTCTTCGCGGTTAAAAGAAGTTGTCATTTTTGGTTACCTGTCTTGTTGTGATATGAATAATATTTGGTAGAGTTGCATAGTGTTCAACAAGTTGTTTACGTTTTTCAATATCGAAGCCGTAGACAATATCCAGTGGTTTTGGATAGCTGTCTTTAAAGGTGCCTTCGATGATGATGCGGTGATCATTGATATCCTTGTAGATTTTTTCAGCTAACATTCTTAATTCAAGTTTAGCGATGTGTTGACCGTCTTTAGCACGGTTATTAAGAATGTTGTAGTATTCTTTAGTTTCTTTAGTCAAATCGTTAAGCAATTTTTTTTCAAGGTTGGGATTGCTTTTTGTTTCGGTTAGAATGTCTTTGATAAGTTTTTGAACAGGATTTGTCATTGGTTAGTCGCTTTTATAAATTTTTAAGGCAAGCCTATTAATTTGTTGGCTATTCTTGCCAATTTGGTACGTTGATTAAGAAGTTTGCAATATTTTTTGATTAAGTAATTACGTCGTTTGTTTTTTAAGATACGGATTGTTTTTTTAATTAAATTTGTCATGGCTAATTGTTCTCATAAATTCTTTTTCGGTCAATGGTTACGGCTTTGTCATTTTCTTTTTTGATTGTGACTTGGTCCATCCAGCCTGTACCGTTAGGGCGCCAGTCGTTTGAATGATTTTGCATTTCTTTGTAGGCATCTGTTGCGTTTGTGAAGGTACCATTACAGCGAGTGTATCCGTTACGTTCGCCATGCCGGGTGTAGATTTCATAATAAACAATCTCATTAAACGATGATACGGGATAGTTGATAAAATTTTTAGCGTCGAGCTCGTCGCGATATTTTTCAGCATCGTGGCGATTGTTAAAGGTTTTGCCGTTAACAGTGTAGCTTTCTTGAATTTCTGTTGGTTTCATGAGGTGTTTCCTTTCTAGGTATTTTCGTAAATTGTTTTACTTCGTGTGGTGATTGTTCCGTCGGCTTCTTTTGTGATGGTGATTTGCTTCATCCAGCCTGTACCGTTAGGACGGCGGTCGTTTGAATGATTTTGCATTTCCTTATAGGCGTCTGCCGTGCTAGAAAAGGTGCCATTACACTTGGTGCGACGGTCGAATCGGTCACCGTGTTTGGTGAAAATTTCATAATAGACAATTTCGTCAAAGGATGATATAGGATAGTCATTAAGGCTTTTGACTTTGAGTTCGTTTTGATACGTTTCAGCATCTTGGAGATTGTCAAAGACTTTGTCGTTAATGACGTATTGTCTTTTAATTTCTGTTGAGTTCATGTTTTTCCTTTCTGATTAGGTATAATTGTTTACAAAGGCAAATCGAGAGGTGATTCTTCTGTGATTGTAATGTAGTTTAGTGGAATGCTGTTTTCTAATGCATGTTCTTTACGACATTGTTCGGCGTCTTCTTTAGTTGTAAAGGTGCCAAGCGATCGTCCAGGGGCTGTATAATTGAGCGTTGCGTTGTAGTAGGTTTTTTGATGGACATGGTATTTTGGTTTGACATAGCGGACTAAAAAATGTCTATTGCGATTTAGATACGACGATTCACCGAGGGGTGTGATGTCAACAATATAATAGCCTTTGTCTGTATATTGTTTATATAATCGGTCAGTTTCTTCATCAAAACAAAAATAACTGTAATCAATAATAACTTTTTCTGTGCAAATATCTCGTTTCGTAAACATAAGTTTGTTTTCTTTCTAATTAAGTATAACAATAAATAGGTGAGTCAATATCTTTATCAATTTGACAAAGGGTTAAAACAAGGTCATAGGGATGGTTTTCTTTGAGGTCCTCAAAAAGTGTTAAGGCTTTGTTCAGGTCAGTGTAAACACCTTTGAGCTTGTAGTCATTATCCCAATAATCGTCATCATCAGTTGCGGATGTATAGGTGATGACACCAATATAGTCGTCTAGTTTTAGGATTGAGATGAAGTCTTTAATAGGAATAAGTGGTTTAAATGTGTTGAGATTGATGATTTCTCCAAACGATAAGTCTGTGGTTTTTTGGTAGACGACAACTTCTTCCTTAAGGTGGTCTCTGAAACGGATTTTGAGTTCTTTAAAGATTTGTTTAAGTGTGATTGTTTGGTCTGTGATATCAAGAGTGACGTTTAAACAGTCCAGATATTTTTCACTATAGTTAGCTAAAATAGTGGTTTTGTTTTGAGCCATATAGTCAGCTAGAGCTTGTGGGTCAAAATTGTCTTTGGTAAGTGTAATGTTAATTTTGCTGTGATCCATAAGTCTTCTTTTCTAGGTCAGTTGGTTAAATTCTTCTAGGAGGGTTTCAAGGTCTTCTTTGAAGGTTTCTTTGGTTGATGTGAGTGATTTTTTAACGATCATACCTTCCTTACCTTGGTCATTGCAACGGTAGATGACGAAATCATTAATGACACATTGTGTATAGACGTCAGCCATGTCAATGATAATGTTATCCATTTTAGCATAATCGATAACCACTGTGAAAAGGTTAGATGTGTTTGTGAGAAGAAGCTTATGATAGCTTGGTGTATCAATGGAGGTTAGTTTAGTAAGTAGATTTTTAGGAAGATTGTTAAGAATCCATAAAGTTTTGTCAATGGTGTTTTCAATAGTTTCGTCAATAAGAAAGTGGTCTGTCCATGTAAGGTTTTCTGTCAGGTCATACGTGACGAATAGGTCATATTGAAACATTTCTGTTTTTAATCCTTTAGCCTTAAGGTTTTTAAGTAGTTTTTCTTTCATGAATAGTTTCCTTTATAAATAATTGTAAAGCTCTGTTGAGATGTTTCTAGCATCGTCAGGATTGTCACCTGAATAACGTTCAAGGGTTGTTTGGTCTAGAGTTTTCATGTAAGTGTTAAGACTGTTTTCAAAGGTTTCAGGATGTTTGATGTTGTTTAGAAAGTCCTCTTTGGTGTACCAGTTGTCATTAATGGCGACAAGGTCGCAAATAAAATCAGCAAGAACGTTGGTTTTACAAGTATTGTAGGTGTCTGTGTGAGTTTTAGCCTTATTATAAATGCTTGTGACGACGTTTGAAAAAGCTTGAATGTGTTGTTTTTCTGAAGGTGTAAAGGTAGTGTGGTCAAAGGTGCCACAAGAGGTGCAAAATTCAGTGAACATAAATTGACCTCCTTAGTAAGTTAATTGAAGGGCATCACAATGAGTGATGAATTGCTTGGCTTCTTCCCAGGCTTTTGAACTAGCGTTGTGATTACGTTCCCCGCGGAGTTGAATGATGCGGTGATTTTTAATTTCCATGGTGTAGAGCGGTTGATTTGGCTTTTGATTGTCACGGACAAAAACGATAGTGGTTTCGCCTGTAACAAAGTGTTTGCGCGTGTAGGTGCCGACGCAATGGCCAAGGAGTTTACCTTCTGCGGTAAGTTCTGAAGGGGATTCAGGGAGTTTAAAGGTGTAGTGGTCAAAACTGGTTTGGGCTTTTTCAAAGCTTTTGAGACGTTTGGCTGTTTTCTTAGCCAAGGCTTTGTCTTCTTTAGAGAGGGCTTTTTCTTTTTGGCTTTCTAAGTAGGCTGTGTGATTGAGGACAATGTTGGTGTGCATGTCTTCCCAATTTTTAGGGATGGTGAGGTAGTCTTTTGATTGGTCTAGTCCAAGGTCATCAAGCATGTTGAGATAGTCTTTATAATCACTCATACGGATGTTTTGTTTAAGGAACCAATGTATGAAGCGAATAGGTTTGACGTTTTTTGGAACAAGGCTTATAAATTGTTTAAAGAGGGATTTTTTGTAAGAGAGTTGTGCGTCTTTGAGTTTATCATAAAGGTTTGGGAAGGTTTTGTTAAAGACCTTGCGACAATCATGATTAAAGAGAGCTTCTTCAGAAGAAAGGGTGCTGTTTTTAAGATAGGGCTTGTTTTCTTTAAGAAAACGCATGGTCAAGCGACTCATGTTGGCATGCTCGTGGTAAAAACTTGATTCGTAGTAAGAGTAGGTACGTAAGTCACCAATCATTTCTGAGGCAAGATTGTGTGCCTTAATTTTTTGAGCGTATTCAATACGGTCTCGGTATTTGTAAAGGTGTGGAAGGACATTTTGGATGTCTAGACGGTCTTTAATGTAGTTATTAAAAGTGAGGTAACGGAGTTCAGAGTGTTTTTGAAGTTGCTTACAAAGGGTGTTGTTGTCTTGATATATATAATAACGTCCGAAAGCACCTGGTTCAAAGAGGCTATTACTTTGGTTTTGATAACCTGATTGGTAGCAATCTTTATGTTTTTGATGAGAATGATACCAATCATAATGCGCTTTGATATGCTTATCGTTACTCAATTGATAAAAGTTAAAGAGTTTGATATCAAAACTTTCCTTACCATTTGTGAGGATTTGGGTAACTTGATACATTTGCATTTCGATGCGTTTTTTAGTAATGCCCATCCAGATAAAGTACTCGGTATTAGGGGTAAAAGTCAATCGACTGTTTTTCGTCAAGCGTTTACGAATAAGGCCTGCATGTTTGGTACGGTCAGTTGAAAGGATTTCATCTTGTTTATTGGCCCATTCGTAGCGTGGGAAAAAGGTTTTAGCCCAAGTGAAAAAGGCTTGTGGGGCTTTAAGACGGTTATCAACAATAGTTTGAATGTCAGACATAGTTCCCTCCTAAAAGTCGCTAAAGAGATCCAATTGATTGTCATCAACAGGCGCCTTCTTTTTCTTAGGTTTTGGTTTAGGAGTTGTTTTTACTTGCGCGTGACTCATTTGTGCGTGTGCGAGTCCGTCGATAGGGCCCATGACAAGGTTTTCTGTGGTGAAATATTCTTTAAACCAAGTGTAAGCGACGGAATCGTCAACCATGCTTCCCATAGCCCTAGTGCGTGGTCCTACAAGTTGTTGACTGGCTTTGTAGATGGCATAGTCCATAGCGCCTTTGATGGTACGTTTAGGTTCAAGGTCTTTTTTAAGGCCTTCCATGAGTTCTTGGTCGTCTTGGTTGTCAACGAGCCAATTGTGGATACGGTCTTCGGTATCGGTGTGAGGTTTTGACATTTCGTCGTCAAATTTTGAGAGAATGGTGTTTATCATAATTATGTTTCCTTTCCAAAGGGGTTTTTAGTAGAGTTCTTGAAGCATCATATCTTCAATGGCATAGTAGCGACTGCCATAAAAAGCGCTGGTTTCTTCTGCAGGAATGCCTTCATACATAACCGCTTCCATGCGTTCAGCATTATCAATAGTGATGCCTTCTTTTTCGACATAGTCTTCGATGGTTTCAATAAGGGTTGCAATTTCTTCTAATTTTTCGTCTTGACTCTCTGCAGAAACGTTAAATGGAAGGATTGCAAGTTGGTTACTAAGGGTTTCTTTTTGGTCGTCTGTAAGGTCAATTATAGCAAGTTCAATGGTTTTATTGACGAGGGTTTTAGCTTTTGGTTGGGTGATGGTAATCATGTTAAGGCGTGGGTCCTTTCTTTTTTGAATAATATGAATGGTTTTAGTTGGGGATGGCATGCTATTAAGGTTAAAATATTTTTGCAAATGTGGCAAATAAGTCTCATCGTCTTGATGATAGGCATGAATTAAAGTTAAATCAAAGGGATAGAGAAGGTTTTGGATGATTTGAGATTCTGTCATATGATAACGTTCTTGACTTTCGCGTTCTAAGGATTCAAGACCCCATGACACATGGAAGATGAGTTCAAATAGGTCGGCGTTGTTAGCATGATAGGTTGTTGGATTGCTTTTTTGAATAGGACCTGTAACCGCATTTTCTTTGAGGGCATCTCGCCAATAATCGATGATTTTAGCGGCATTTTCGTCTTTAGCAATGTATTTTTGATAGGTGTCAGTTTCTTGAATGATTGGCCAGTCACGTAAAATGAGATAGCCGTCTGGTTTTAGTGCTTTAACAATGGTTGCCATAGTGTCACGATAGTCTTTGGGGCTGAGATAGCTAAAGAATTCGTGAAGGACACTTGAGAGATAAATGACGTCGAAGGTTTCGTTTTGAGCGTCTAAATCCTCTTTGATTAAGTGTTTGATTTTATTTTCTTTAAATTGTTGATTGACAATAGGGGAGATGTCATAGCCGTAGTAAGTGGCACCTGTTTCTTCAATAGACGTGATGAAGTCTGGATTAAAGCCTGAACCGAAATCAAGGAGGGTTACCCCTGGTTTTAAATAAGGTTCAAGAGGTTCTAGTTTGGCGTCTGTGGTTTGGTGCATGCGTTTGTTATAGGTTGGGTTTGTGTGATTTTCCATCAGTTTCCTTTCTTTTTAAGTGGATAGAGGTGCCAAAGAAGCACGTAGTCAATGTTTTTTTCTTCGTCGAGATATTGACATTGTGGGGTGTGTTTTCCGAGATAGGGTCCCCATTTGTGCCACCTCCAACCACCTGTTTTACCGTCATGGTGATTAAAAACGGGGTAAAAGCGGATGAGATAAACCGCGTCAGGGTTGTCAGTAAGGAACTTGTAGAGACGTTTGCCTCGAATGAAGAAGGAATGTGTGTTATCTTTGGTAAGATAGGTTTCAAGAACGTAGTTTAGGTGCTTAATGACTTGTGTGGCATTGTCTGAAACACCGTAAGCTAAGGATGAGGCTGGCCAGTGCTTATAGGTTTCATAGGCGCTTGCATGATCGATAAGATTTTCAGGATTAAGGTTTCCCCAATAGCAGCCTTTAAAATTTGTATGGGTATCGTCTTCAAGAATTAGGCGTTTGTCAGTGGCTTGTTTAATAGCTGTATAAGGTTTAAATAGCTCGTCACCTGCGCCTAATAGCTTTCTAGCTTTATCGAGGCGCGTGACATTTTGATTGTAGCGATTACGTGCTTTTGCTTGCACGCGCAAGTTATCAATCATAGGGATATCAGGAATCGCTGGTTTGTAGGTTTGGTTGATGCTTTCAAAAGTCACATGGTCTTGGTTTTGAGCTTGAATGAAGTTGTAAAGGCTATCTGAAATAGTTACTTGGCTAGCATTATTAGGTGTGAGGGCGTAGCCCTTATTTGTTTTATAGACTGTTGGCATGATGTTCCCTTTCATAGGTTTCTTCTAGTAAGTTATAAACGAAGTGATTGCCGCCTGTCACTTTACCTTCTTGGTGATAAAGACCTTCAAAAAGGTCTTGATCTTTGAGGTAATATTTGGCGATAAAGAGGGCAATCGCTTGACTACGGCTAACGCCTGCATAACAATGGACGAGCACACGGTCAAAGTCTTTGGCTTCAAAATGGTTATCAAGAAATTGAATGAGTTCTTTGGCTTGTTTTTTAGTGAACATATTAGGCGATTTGCCCTCGAAAGGTACATAACCAATGTCATCAAAGAAGAGCCAGCAAACGTCAACATAGTTTGAATAAGTGAGGTAATTGACACGTTCTTTAAAGGGCTTGAATTGGTCGTTAAAATCGTTAATAGCGATAAGAAGTGTTGGTTTTTCAGGTTTATAGTGTTTAATAAATTGTTTAGAGACCGCTTGACAGGGTCGATTAGCGTCAAAATGTTTGTCCATAGGCAGTTCCTTTCTAGTAAACAAGTGTCACGCGAAGGGCTTCTTGGTCGTAAGCGTATTGTTTGAAGTCGACATGGGCAACGTCCATGTCAGCGAATGTTGCCATGAGGGCTTCGTCTTTATAAAGATGTAAGAATTTGTTGTGGTCAAGAAGAGGTGTGTCAGCTGTAAGGACAGCTGTGATGTAGCCGTTGACAGAATCAGAAGTTTCGCAATAGAAACTACCGTAAGCGTCTGAGCGTCGTGTTTTTTCAGCTAAATCATAGAGGTTTTTGTTTTTCTTGAAGTATCTTGGTGTAATGGCGATAGTGAGTTGTTTTACGTTACAAACAGTAATAAGGTCTTTGAGTTTCATAGTATGTTTCCTTTCTGAGTTGTTAAATACATAAACGATTGCTTTCTATTTTCGCCTAACATAAATGAGACATAATTGAGGTTTGAGATGATTTTTGATTTCAATTAGGGACTGAATTGGGATCAGTTTTTTTATGAATTAATATTTTTTGTTATGTTTTTTTATTGATATTCTTTTTTTAGTCATTAGTGTATCTGTTAGTTAGATATGCATTTGTATGTGCTAATAATGTTAATTTTTTGTAACTTCGATTTGTATTTTTTAAACCTTCTATAGAAGTAAGGTCAAATGATCCTGAACTTCGACGGCTTTTAATATAATAATAATGATTATCAAATAACACGAGGTCATATAACTGAAAACCGAAGATAATTGTTGGTAAACTTGCTGCCTTGCGTATATGTCCTTTGCTGAAAGTCAATTGATGTAATTGACGATTGTGTCTACGCATTTTTATTTTAATAACAGTTTGTTTTATAGATGGAACGGTTGAAAAATCAGTAATACATTTAGCGTCAATGTGGTGAGCTTTTGGAAGACCTGCTTGAATACGGTTGTATTTTGTAATGTAGCCATAAGTTATTTTGACATTTGGATATTTTTCGTCAATAGCATTGTATAAAGCCCATCTGGTAGCGTTCATGTGTGCCATGTATTTAAACAGACGTTTTTCATTAGGCAATTGTTTTAACTTTTTAGCTGCTTTTTTAGGTGGTAAGGTTTGTCGAATAAATTCTTCTGCGGTCAATGTATCTTTTTTTTGATTACAGTCATGACAAGATAAGGTTAGATTATCAATACGATCAGAGCCACCTCTTGTTTTTGGTATCATGTGTTCAACTTCGAACTTAGAAACGCTTTTTCCACAATAGAAACATTTGCGTCCATGCTTTTCAAGAAGATAGTTACGGATGTTATAACCTTGTAAGGTTCCTTGTTGGTATTCAATGCCTGCAATATCAGGATTTTTGATTTTTTGAATATCAAATTCAGCGACTTCAACAATGATTGTTTCAATAGGAAAATAGTGATGTAAGTGGTCAATTTCGTTTACTTGTACTGCAACTTTTTGTTCAAGTGATGGTGGTAACCAACCTTTTTTTTTGTTTTTACGATTTTTAAATCGTGGTTTGCGGTAACGTGTTTTTCTAGACCGACGATTTTTGCGGTACATACGTCTATCTAAAAGACGTTTAGAAATATTATTACGTGCGATGACTTCAGCACTATAGTATTCACGGTTTTTATTAGTTACAGAATAACCTGAATGAATAGCACCACTATCAACGCCGAGTGTCATCGGTTGAATAATGTGTGTGTCAGGTTCATAATCCAATTGGATTGTGAACGGTTCATATGACACAATATGAGCTTTTTGTGTTTTTAAAAGGCGATAAACTTTGCCAAGACGTGTCGTTGGCATTAACGGTTTACCTTGTTGATCTAACACGCAAGCTTGCGTTGTTTGTTTGGTTAGTGTTTTTGTCATATGTTTTGACAAAGTCCTTTCTAGTTGATTTGGTGTTTATTTGATGCGGTAAGCGGGTATAAACAAACCCTTTGTTGCCTTCGCCAATGTTATCTTGTAGTTTTTTATCGTTATCACACGGTTCCTACCAATCAGAACTATTTAATAATAACGCGTAGAGCGTGGGACTAGGCAGATATCCCACGGTACCTATATATTTACAAGTAACGGAGTTTTAAAAAAACTAAGGCTAATCAATCACGGTTTGATTAACTCATTGTAAAGAAGTTAATTAAACCGCCCATTTCAGTGGGTGGTTATTGATCTAGCTAGGCTTCCAAAACACAAAGCATGGGTTCGGGGGCCGGCGTGAGCTGGCCAGCCCGCAAAAAAGCCCGTTTGGCGTTAGCCAAACGGGTGAAAATAAAGATTAAAAATAATCTTTATCCCGAGTATTGGGCGTTTAGTTCTGCGAGGCGAAAAGGTTGATTGTGTTCAACAACCTTTTCGTGTGAGCGACAGCCTGAGGCGGCGTCTTCGTACTCGCGAAATGGGCCCATAACGTAAGGATTGCGGTTATCGTAAGGGTCGAAAACATAGTACCACATAGTGAAATTTGTCCTTTCTAGTTAGACAATAAGTCAATAAAAGGTATTGAGCCTTTTATCGACAACGGTAGCGGAGACGTGCGGCAACCTACCGTCGTTGTAATTGTTTACGAAACGTCCGAGAGCACGATTTTTATCAGACATTGGATAGACAATGTTAAAGAAGTAACCGAAGTTACCGTAAGCGCACAACGTTAGCTTACTACGCGATGTACCAAATGAGGGTACGACGAGAAGAGTTGCGTTAGTCTTCTCGTACAAGACTCAGGGTGCGTTTTACGCCAGTCCCAAGGCAAGATGTTTTTTAATGTCATTCCAGGGTCATGTTAGTTGCTTGAAATGTGTTTATAATGCGGAGAGAGGGACTTGAACCCTCAAGAACGATACTGTTCGTACGGGCTTAAACCGTATGCGTTTGCCAATTTCGCCATCCCCGCAAGGAGACGCGACCAAGAGGTCGCAGATTATGATTCGTATTGGCTTCAGAAAGCCGTTATAACAATGGATAAATTATTGTTAATGGAGAGTGAGGGGTTCGAACCCTCGCGCGTTTGACCGCCTAACGATTTAGCAAACCGTCCTCTTCAGCCTCTTGAGTAACTCTCCTGGTTGCCCGCCCGACAGCGTTTGAGCGAACAATAGATAATTGGAGTGATGCTTATGAATAAAAGCATTTGCCCATTTAGGGCAAACAAGTCGGAGGGCGTTGAACCCTCATTTACAGGGTGAAAACCTGCGCGTGTCCTTGTGGTTTGATGTGCCAACGGTAACAAGGCAACGCTTACAAACTATCAATAAGACGTTTTGGCGATGTCTTATTTACAACTCGTGTTGAAAAAGTGGTTGACCTTTTGGTCACTTACGCTGATAGCCCTTCATCGACTTTTATAGGCTATTTTATCCTGTCGCCAGGAATATACTTGCGATTTTAAGCAAACTAGGGTAGCTGGATTCGAACCAGCGCGTCAGGGAGTCAAAGTCCCTTGCCTTACCACTTGGCTATACCCTATGACGCGAGCAGGATTCGAACCTGCGGCCCACGGATTAAAAGTCCGTTGCTCTACCCACTGAGCTACCGCGTCTAAGGAAGATGTGGGATTCGAACCCACGCGCCACGGAGTGACCTAACGCATTTCGAGTGCGTCCTCTTCAGCCGAGCTTGAGTAATCTTCCAGGATGTTATGATAAGTAAACCATTAGTAGCCAGGATATTGGGCTCCATATAACCTTAGCAAAACTTCGACCTAACAATAGAAGTTAAACTTAAAACGATAGTTTTGGTCATAACCTACCGTTTCACTATTGTCGTAGCTACGAATATAGGTTTATAAGACTTCGGCTCGTCAATGCGTTGGTTCATTAACACCTATCTGTGACCAGGATAACAGTTTGACCTAATAACTGTTACCGTGGTAGCCCTTATCATAACGAATGACGCAAACAGGACTCGAACCTGTAACACATGGATTAAAAGTCCATAGCTCTACCACTTGAGCGTTATTGCGTCACCTGTCGCTGAGCCTCGACAGGAAAACGTGAAAAAGTTAAAACACTGACGTCTCAATGTTTGTTAAAAACTCACGTTGAATGACTAACGTTCGGTCGCTGGCTATTGCCGTTAAGCGCTTTGGTTAATCGTTTTGGTTGAAAAAAGGTCCACTCAGTGCGTAACTGGCCCAAATGGCTGTGGACGGTTTGGCGTTTACGTTTACCAATAAATTTTCACTAACAAGGGATAGAACATGACTTCAGAGGGCGTAAGTTCTCTTACTGATACTATCAATTGCATTGTTAGCATTTCAATCCGCATATGTTCAAAACACATGATTTTTATTAGCATCCGCGTGGGACAAATAGAATAATTATTCTATAACAATAGATTAATATCTATTGGCTAAAAGGAAGGTGTGGGGTTCGAACCCACGCGCCACATGGTGACCTAACGGTTTTCAAAACCGTCCCCTTAACCAGACTTGGGTAACCTTCCATAAGATAACTGTCCTCAACACATCTGACAGTTTGTCGCAGGAGAACCTTACAACCTGCGATTTTTCATAAATCGGCACAGTACATTCACGCCGACATCTACGTGCATTTTCTTATTAGGAAAATGTACTTCCTAATAAGCGGCTTTGAAACTTATCCTTAACGAATCATGCGTCTTGTAATCACGGACGACTAATAGGTGTTAAAATTTCAATCAACGTACCTAAAAATGTACGATGAGTTTTAATGTCTTTTTCTTTGACAATAGACGCACCAGTCCCCGTAGAGATTCTGGCACTAAGTCGCACTAGTCCCCGTAGAGATTTTAGCACTATAGGCACAAGGGGAATCGAACCCCTGTTTGACAACACGTTGTCATTCCAACATCGGTATCCCTACCTATGTGCCATGAGGTATCCTCGAACGAACTGAGAACTATTAATCCTTTTGTGTAGTTTTTACTTGGTTTTCGACAAAAACTACACAAATAAGCACACCAGGAATCGAACCTGGGTTTAACAACAAGTTGTCAAGACGCGGTATCTGGCCTTCCGCATGGCGATTTAGGCGCCACTTCCTTAAATAGTCCATCCAACATCAACCTTTCGGTTTATGTGCTTACGGTCAGTTATGACTAACCTAAAATCGTACGATGAGTTTTAACGTCTTTTGCTTTGACGTAATGCCGATTGCAGGGATTGAACCTGTGACCTGCGCGTTACGAATGCGCTGCTCTACCAACTGAGCTAAATCGGCTTATCGGGGCTGACCCTCCCCGACAAAAGCGAAAAAACTTCCAAAATCGCTTTGATTAGTTGAACGTCTGCTTTGTGGAAGGCATAGCTAGACGTTTTCTTTTTTCATGAACAAACGTTTTGGGAACGCTTGTTCAGGGCGCGTGGTCGGCGGTGCATGCGTTCAAACGTCTGGGTTGATTAAGTCCAAACGTAGTCTTTAGACCGTCACGCATGCGTTCGACAATGTAGGTTACAGCTCTACAAAGTGGGTAGAGCGTTTGCGGTCGACCTACCAACCGTTTGAGCAGGGCCCCCTCTAGCTGATATTAGGCTAAAGCAGGATGTTTCAGGGGATGAGCCCCTTCCAAAAGTTTAGGCACTATTTCGCAGACTGCCGTGATATAAAAGTCTGCCGTCAACGGCCGCTAGTATAAGCACCTATTTTGACTATTGCAAGTCATTGGGGTCTAGCCCCACAACAACCGAGAGCGTACCTCGGAGACCGTCAGGCGCCACCTGACTATTGGCTGCGTTGTCTCAATAAACGCAATTGGCGTTTTAAATCACGCGCCAACGGATGAGACGACCGTTGTTAATGCATGATTTATGGCTAAACAGGTTTTTCGTGTTAGTGGTAACACGACAGACTGCTATACGAAATGTAAAACAACGTCGAAATGGTTTTTAGTTTTCAACATCGTCAGAAGAAATATAGATTTTTTTCTGAACATTTCATTTACTATCGTTAACATTAGTATTCCCGTATCTTATAGTAAAGGTGACGGCAGTGACTAACTCTTATAGTTTAAGGGTGTAGCCCACCCCTTGAAAAATCATACGTTTTATAGTGTGACGAGTTTTAAAGTCTTTGCTTTGACTGTATTATTAACATTAGTTTCCAGTATATACAAAAAGCAGTATAGAACCTGTGTATCGGGAAGACAGGATTCGAACCTGCGACTCCTTGGTCCCAAACCAAGTGCTCTGCCAAGCTGAGCTACTTCCCGATGAGTTGATTACGTTAAAAACAAAACCTAACAACGTAATCGTGGCAACTTCAGGGTGTTTTGTCTGTGTTTGCCGTTTTTTAAATTTTAGAAATTTCAATAAAGCGGGAAATTTCTAAGAGTAACGTTCCCATTTACGGCAGGGAAACACCGCGACCTAGCTTTTAGCCATTAGTCTACGAACCACATCTTTTGGGATGCGTCGAGTGTTAGTGTCTTTGCTTTGACATAACGCAAGAAGCTTTTAGTAGTGTTTTACCACTAAACTAAGACAACTTGAAAGAAACAAAGGGCCATTATGATAACGAGTCGCTATCAGAAGGACACAATGCTTCTATGACAATGGACAGGTCCCAAGTCTGTCGGCGCTAGGCTATAGGAGGAAGAAGACCGCCGTCTAAATCAGTCCTATTTTCTATTGAGTTGAACACATTGTCAGATGACAACAGGGTGCAAAGCTGCTGCCAATCAATCTTGAGTAACACGTTGCGAAGGCGTTACTCTCATTGAGGTCAATTGGGGGTTGACCCCAATTTTTCTGGTTTTGCAAGGTGATATTTGTGATTTGCGGTCAAAAACATCAGAGCGGTACTTTAGATTTGCGGTCAGAAGTATCGAATGTGCAAGACCAGGGGGGATGTTTGTGATTTGCGGTCACAAACGTCAAAGGAGAACTTTAGATTTGCGGTCAGAAGTATCTCCCATGCCTCCTGCAGGGCTCGAACCTGCGACCCATGGATTAAGAGTCCACTGCTCTACCAACTGAGCTAAGGGGGCACATCGACACGAAAGGTGTCAATGGGAAAGGAAACATATTATATGTTTTGCGCAAGTATTAAAACTTGCTATGAGCCAACATCATATCTCATGATGTTAGCCGGAAGGAGAACAAAGAAAATATTTTGCAAACATACAGTTTGCCATTGCCGTTAGCACTTTTTCAAGCGACTAACAGCATCAGGAGGCTAAATATGTCATGGGCAAGAACTCTCTTGCCATTCGCAAATTATACAATTTGCAACTGCCGTTAGCACTTTTTCAAGCGACTAACAGCATCATGAGGCTAAATATGTCATGGGCAAGAAATTTCTTGCCAATAGCCAGACGAACATTTCAATCAACGTTGTATTTCATGTGGATTCGTTTGATTTAGTAACGAGTATGAAACAGTCAACGAATTGCAACGATTAACGTTGCAAGCACCGACGGTACTTTTTCAAGCCACCGTCGGCGTTTCATGGAGAATAAAGAAAAGTCACGCAGACGCCACTTGCAAGCGTCTGACAACGTCGGACTTTTCCACAACCGAAACCATGGGTCTCGGGGGCGAGCGTTAGCGAGACATCCCGCAAAGCGCCAGCGAAGCTGGCAAGAGCTAGCCGTTAGGCTAGCCAGGCGTCAGCCCAACTGTTCTTATAGTATAGCATAGGCTTTTGAATAATGCAAGGAAAAACTTATTTATTGGAAATAGCTTTTCGAATCATGTCAATCGGGATGATAAGAGCTGCGATAGCGAGCGCTAGACCATAATGTTTAAGATCCATTGGGACCGTGCTAAAGACTTTACCACCGAATTGGATGATAAGTGTTTGCACAACAGCAATGGCAATCATAACGATTGAGAATTTCTTGTTTTCACCGATGTGTTCAAAGACATTAAAGCCTGTGCTACGTGTGTTGAGCGAGTTGAAGATGATGGCATAGATAAAGACAGTAAAGGTAAAGGTTGTTACCATTTCAAAGTTGCCTGTACCATTAGTAATAAAGTCTTGGATGCCACCAATGTTTTTAAGAAGCGCCAAGCAAACAAGGGTAATGAAGACGCTGGCTGTACCGATAGCTGTTTTCATGTAGCTTGTCAAAATGTGTGCTTTCTTAGCGACAGGTTTTTCGTCCATGTAACGCTCAAGCGTTGGCTCTTCACCAAAGGCGAGGGCTGCCAAGGTATCCATGATCAAGTTAATCCAAAGGATTTGAATGATGGTAAAGGGTTCTTTGAGACCAAGAAGTGGTGACAAAAGAGACATGGCAATGGTTGTCACATTGACGGTCAATTGGAAGATAATGAATTTGCTAACAGACTTACTCATGGTACGACCGTAGAGAACGGCTTTTTCAATAGAGGTCAATGAGTTATTTAGAATAACGATGTCTGACGCTTCACGCGCCACTTCTGTACCGTCGCCCATTGAGAAACCAACGTCCGCTGATTTAAGGGCTGGCGAGTCGTTTACGCCATCCGGCATATTTTTCATACATGCGTTACGTGTATGTGGTGATTACTTGTGCCCCGTGTCAGTTTGCGTTGATGGTACAGGTGTGGTGAATGCTTTTTCAATTGACCACTTAGCCGTATTTAAACGGTTTGATAATGTGCTTCGTGATAAGCCTAATTTGTTCGCCCAATCGGTTAATGTATGTGTTTCACCATTATAGGTTATATAATGATTAGTACTACGATTCATTGATTGTTCTGATTTAGGAATCCATTTACAATTTGATGGATTATATCCTTGATTATTATCACAACGTTCAAGTGTCAATGTGTCATTATATCCGTTTGATAATGCCCAGTTTTTGAATTTTATAAATTGTTTCCATTTATCACAAACTGTGATATTTTTGTCATAGTAATGTTCATGACCTTTACGTGATGGATTGCTACATCTACGTATCATATCCTGCCATATTGTATATAATCTACTTTTGTTTCGAGTAGCATATCCATGTTTGTGGTTACGTTTTTTTACAATCTCTGAATTATAGCATCCACAGCTTTTAGTATTTCCGGTTAGTAAATGACGAACTAATACATTTTCTACATGATTTCCACATGTGCAAATACAATTAGCTGATAATTTACCATTGTGTCTTGTAAATTCGGTAATCGTTAATCGATGAAACGTGTCACCGGTTTTAACAGGATGTGACTCACCTTTTATTGTTATTTTATAATTATTGTTCATTGTAATCACCAACTTATCTTTCAATAAGTGCTTGACTATATCATCATCTCAGGTGAGATGGTTCTCCACTTCCACATACTTATGTGTACTTCTTGCGAATAGTCGATGAAGGTTCCTCTGTTACCAAGGCTTCCCTGCTGATTGTGCATTGTTTTGTCTGTTAGCACCTTTACGGCTTTTTTTCAGCATAAGACATCTCTTCTCTTTTTTCTAACTTTCGTTAACCATTATAACTTGTATTTCTACTATTATGGTGGTGATAAGAGCTTTAGCAGTTTCCAGCAATTCAGAGAACTTGTCACACTATATCACTATAATGCGGGGCAATGGTGTCTACCCGTCATTCCGGCAATCATATCAAGGTCTTGTGCCAGTTTGACCAAACGTTTCTTATCTAATGGTAATGCACGTGATACAACACGAAGTTTTGGAAGTGCTTCTTTTAACTCTTCATCAGACATAGTGTCTAATTCATCGTGTGTCAATACAATATTATCATCAGATTTAATAATACCTGCTTCTTTAGCAATAGCAACAGCGGTTTCTTTGCGGTCCCCTGTAACCATGACCACTTGAACACCTGCACGGTTCATGGTTTCAACCGTTTCTTTAATCGATGAGCGCACGTTGTCACGGATACATACAATACCAATCAAGACTTTATTGTCACCATCGGTTTCAAGGATAGCGAGAAGACGCATAGAACGACTGGCTTGTTCAAGAGACAAGTCTTGGAAGCGTGCTTTGATATCGTCTGTAAAGGCTTGTTTGTTACCATCTTTATCAAGGTAATAATGACAATCACCTAAGATAAATTCAGGAGCACCTTTGATGTAGGTTTTACCAGAATCAACAGTGACACTAGCAAATTTAGTAGCTGAGTTGAATTGTTCTTTTTCAGTGATGGTTGTGGTGTCAAAATCAAGACTATCACGAGAAATCAAGAAGTCAAGAAGGGCACGGTCAGTGGCGTTACTACCAACAGCTGTTCCGTCAGCAATCATGGCGTCGTTGTTAAGCCCGATACCGTTAATCATTTCTGTTTTAAGGGATTCTGACATGGTAGCAAAGTCAGGAGCGTCGCTTTCACCAGTGGCTGAATAAAGGGTACCGTCCGCAAGGAAGAAGTTAACAACAGAGAGTTTACCTTCTGTGATGGTACCTGTTTTATCACTAAAGAGGATGTTCATGTAACCTGCGGTTTCAATGGTATCAGGGTGACGAACAAGGATGTTTTGTGCGAGAAGACGTCCTGAGTTCATTGAGGATACCAAAGCGAGCATCATAGGAAGACCTTCAGGAACCGCCATGATAATGATGGTGACCGCAAAGAGGATGGTTTCAATAACCAAAAGGAAGAGTGAGCCACCTGTGACATTATGGGCTTTGTTAAGAGCAAGGAACCCTAGAATAAGGTTGATAACCGCATAAGCAGCGCCCGCACTATAACCAAGAACACCAATGTTATCAGCCAATTTATTCAATTTGCCTTTAGATGGTGATTCTTTAGCGTCTTCTTGAAGAGAGGTATTGATACTACCAAGAACAGTGTTGTCACCAATTTGAGTGGCTTCCATAACGGCTTCACCAGAGGTGACAACCGTTCCACGAAAGACTTTGAGTTCGGTAAAGAGGTCGCTTGATGATGGTTCTGGATTATCTCCAAGAGGTTTCTTACTTGCGTCTTCACTTTCACCGTTAAGGACAGCTTGGTTGACTTTCAAGTGTCCGTCTAGGAGAATACCGTCAACAGGAACCTTGTCTCCTGATTGAAGAAGAATTTGATCGCCTTTGACGATGTCATCAACGAGGATTTCTTTCAATTTACCGTCACGGTAAACTTTAGCATTGGTTTTTGAGGCTTCTTCTTGAAGGGTGTTGAACTTTTGTTCATTGCGGTATTCCGAAATGGCTGAAAAGCCAGTGGACATGAGAATAGCGAAGATAAGTGAAACGGCTTCGTACCAGTTACTCTCACCAATGGCAGGAAAGAGCATGCCGACGAAGTTAAAGAGAATTTTAAGACCTAAGGCGGCTAGAAGGATGAGAATCCAACGGTCTTTGAAGGCTTCGATAAAAATAGAAAGAAGCGAATTTGCTTCTTTACTAGAGAGTTTGTTGTCACCATGGGCTGCCTTACTAGCAGTCACTTCTTGGGTGGTGAGCCCTTTAAATGTTTTCAAGTATTATGTTTCCTTTCTTTGAGGTTTATTGAAAAAGACTAGCTAAACCATTAAGGTCAGCTTGTTTGCCTTGACCAATGGTGTGGAAGGTCCAACCGTTACCATTACGAACGAGTTCTGCAAAGACGATAGCGGTTTCTGTTGAGAAGTTGTCTTTAAGTTCAAACTTACACAATTCACGACCCGTGTCACGATTGATCAAACGTACGTAAGAGTTGTTGACCATACCAAAGGTTTGTCCTTTTTCAACCGCTTTGTCAATCGTAACGGTACATACAATTTTTTGAATGTTTGCAGGGACTTCGTTAAGGTTGATTTGAATGGTTTCATCATCACCGTCTCCTTGTCCTGTACGGTTGTCGCCCAAGAGGGTTACCCCAGGTGTTGTTTTGTTATTGTAGAAAATAACGTCGTTAGCTGAGTGAATTTTGCCGTCTGTCCAAACAAGGAAATTAGCGATGTCAAGGTCGTAAGCAGGTCCTGCAGCAGAGGTGTCCCAACCTGCGGCTAGGTCAACATGGGTGAGTCCTGGTTCGACTTTTTCAAGGTTTAGGAAGTTACTTTTGTCAAGGTTAAGGGAAATTCCTGCTTGTGTTGGGGTCACTTCTGTGGGTTGTGTATTGCCTGTAAAGGCTGTAAAATCAATTGCCATAAGGGTTTCCTTTCTTAATAAGTGTGTGAGATTTCGCCAATAGAACCGTTGAGGTAGTCACCAACGGCTTTAAAGACCCAACCTTCTGCAGTACGGTTAAATTCTGCAAATTTAACAGCTGTGTAAGAGCCACCGTCTTCGGTCAAGTTAAAGCGAACAATTTCTTTTTCAGGGGTTTGTGATTGGTCTACGAGGCGAACATAAGCGTTTTTGACGTGACCAAAGTCTTGATGACGGTTGCGTGCTTCGTAAATAGCGACACCGATGACGATTTTAGAAACGTTTTCTGGCAATTTGTCAAAGTTGACGAACATGTTTTCATCGTCACCGTCGCCTTCACCCGTCAAGTTATCGTGGTCGAGTTGAACACCTTGTGAGTGTTTGTCGCCATAATAAACCGTATGGTTAGCGTTACGGATAAGTTTACCGTCAGCGTCTAAGAGGTTACCAAAGAGGTCGAGGTCATAGTCACGACCATGGGTTGAAACGTCCCAACCTGCAGAGACACGAATGTTGCTCAAGTTGAGATTTGTTTTGGTCAAGTTCAAGAAGTCTTGTTTTTCAAGATTAAGAAGTCCTGGCTTGTTGAGGTCTAGTGTGACTTCGTGACCTTCTGTGGCAATTGGTGTTGCGACAGGTGTTGGTTGTGTTGGTGCTTGTTGTGTTGGTGCTTGTTCTGGTTGTTCAGAGTGGCCACCAAAAAGTTTGTTAAAAAATCCCATGAGAATAAAAATTCCTTTCTAATAATTGCGATAGCGATCGAGTAAGTTTTGGAGATTGCCGTCAAGTCCGTCACCAATAGCTTCAAATGTCCAACCGTTTGGTGTACGGTTAAGGGCACAAGCGATAATAGCTGTGTCTGTGGCATAGTTGTCTGTCAAGTCATAACGACAAATTTCGTTTTCTGTGTCTGCATCAAGAAGACGGACATAGGCGTTTTTAATCATGCCAAAGGTTTGATTGTTTTCATGCGCATTGAAAATTGTCATGAAAAAGATAATACGCTGAACACGGTTTTCAATTTGAGACAAATCAATTTGAATGCGTTCATCGTCGCCTTCTCCTTGACCTGTACGGTTATCACCTTCAAGGTAAATCCCTTGAGCTTCTTTGTTATTAAAGAAGATAACGTCTTGAGGTACCTGCTCAACTTGACCGTTAGCGTTCAAGAGAAAACTCGAGAGGTCTAAGTCAGCGGAAGGGCCTGCGACTGCCATATCCCAACCACCGCCTAAGATATAGCGTGTGATTTGAGGGGCTTGTTTGGTCAAGTTAAGAACCCCTTCTTTTTGAAGGTTAAGAGATCCTGAGTTGTTTTGTGTGAATGCTGAAAAATCCATTGTTTTAAATCCTTTCTTATTGTCCGATGACAAATCCTTTTTGGATCATGTCTTGTTTCATTGTTTCAAGCGTTTGTGTGTTGGTCTTACGTTGTTTAGCCAAATCGTCAGCGATTCGTTTTGATTGTTCGATACCTGAGAAAATGGTTTGGTAACTGCTTTGGAGTTTATCAATGTCAAAGGTACCTTTATTAACGTCGTGCGTGATGGTAACTGTTTGTGTTGCTGTGTTTTGCGCATTACGCATCCAAAGTTCTTGGGTCTTTTCTGCCAATTTGTTATTAGCTTCACTTTGAATCGCTTGACGTTTCAATTGAATGGCATTGATGATACACTGTTTGAAAATAGGAAGTGTGATGATAAATGACGATTCAATTTGACGAAGCAAATTAAAGTTAGAGACTTGCATGTTGAAAATCATTGGACAGGTTTGCATGGCGACGTTTTCGGCTAAACGTAAGTCATAGATACGTGAATCGAGCATTTCGCTGATTTTTTCAAGACGTTGGTGGTACATTTGTTTTTGGTCTTCAGGCATGTTCTTTTCAGGAATAGAAGCCAATTCTTTTTGAATTTCTTCTTGGGCTAGTTCACCAGCAACAATGTATTTTTCTAAGTCTTGATAGAAGGTCACATTAGCTTGGTACTGTTGTTCCAAGTCTTGTTGGGTTTTCATGATGTCGTTTTTGTTCTGTTCCAAAATGACACGGATTTTATCAACGTCTTTACCAAGATTTTCATACTTGGCGTACAATTTGTCAATAGAATTCATGAGATTGGTGAACATGCGTTTGACAGCTGATTGGTTCTCAGGAGGTGTTTCGAGTTCTTTGATATCGAATTTGTCCATGAGTTTTGTCAGTTGCACAATCATACGTGAGGCTTCTTCAGGTGTCACCCGTTTTGTGGTTGCAAGAATGCTATCCGACATTTGTGAAATCCCTTGACTAGGCTTTTGACCAAAGACGATGACAGAGTTGACATCCATAATATTAATTTCATTGGTCAAGTTTTTGACTTCAGGGAGTTGTTTGAGACGTTCCTTATAGGCGTCATTGTTAGTCATGACTTCAGGAGCTTGAAAAGGTGTATCTTCCGTTGATACAAGCTCGACAGGTTTGGTTTGAATCGGCATAAGCGCCGTCCTCCTTTAGCTAAAAATTTTACTGAATAGGCTTTGCTTAGGCGGTTTGAGTCCCGCTAGCGTTTGGTCATAGACGATTTGGTCTAGGCGAACACTATTAAAGCTTTCTGCTTGAAAGAAGGTACTGAGGTCTGACAACCCTGCAGGTGATAAGATAAGGATATCAAAACCAATTTGATTAAGATAAGCAATTAAATAACTGTGGGCTTTGGTCAGATGTTTGTCGCCTTCTACTACTATCATAAGCTTTGGGAGGGCATCTGTAAAGTCAAAACTGTCGATACATCGAACAAGGGGTTGGGTTAAGGTTAAGGCCATAAGAACGAAATCAAAAATGTCTTCTTTTTTAGTCAATGGTTCTTTAAAAACATGGGTATTGGTTAAGACATCATTGATTTTTTGGAGTATGAAATTTTCAGTAGCGTCATTGTAGGGCCCATAGGCGTAAAAGGGAAGTTGTTTGAGTTTTTCAGGGTCAAAGCGTCCGTCACTGTATTGACAAAAGGCAAGTTTAAAACGATCTGACGGGTTTTCGAGTGGCCTTGTAAAGGGTGTGTCTTGAGTGAAGACAAGGGTATTAGGCGCTTTTCGACAATTATCAACAAGGGTAAGATAGTCTTTTTTGTTTCGGTGTTCGCCTTCAATTTCAAAGAAGAAGTGAGGCACATAGACGGTTTGTTGATAGGTTTTAAAACCTTGTCTGAATTTGGCAGCTTGATGCCAGTTTTGTTCTAAATCAATAAGACTGCCATTAAAGAAGACGGGTTCTGTTGTTCCGTGACGGAATTGCCAAGGTTGATAAACGCCTGATTGATTAAGAAAGTCTGTGGTGAGGTTTTGCTCTAAGGTTAAGGTGAGCGATTGACTTTCTTGTAACACCTGTCCTTTTTGCGCTCTTGATTGAAAGGATTCAATAGGAAGGATTTGTGTGTTTTTGTGAAGAGCAGCTGTTAGGTCAATGCTTGGCCACTCAGGAACATCTTTTAAGGGATTGATATAGACGACATCAAAATTTAGAAGATGCAAGAGTTTTAGGAAATAGATGTCGTGACGACCAATGGTACCGTAGTAAAAACAATGGTTGGCTTGATAAGCCGTATTCGTGTAGTCAAGATCTTGTAAGTGAAGATGGGCGTAAAGTAAGAGCTTACAGACAAAATTAGCTTTGACGCTATCGTTAGGGAACGCTTCTTGTTGAAAAGCAAGGTTGACAATGGTTTCGCAAGCGGATAAGAAAGTTTGGTTGAGGGTTGGGTTTTGGAAAAGCCTAATGTCTTGGCTTGCGAGTCGTGTCATATCCATTTGGGATAATTCGTATTTGATGGCATTAATGAAGGCGAAATCGGCGCTCATTGGAATCTGGTTATCAAATAAGAGATTATGTTCTGGATCTGTTTTGATGCTTTCAGAAAGGGTGGCTAAGATATCATCGTAGCGTTCCTGTTTTTCAACACCAATATAACGGGTGAAGACAGGCTTAAATTGGTCGTGAATCCCTTTACGAACGTGGATGGGCTTCCAGAGTTCAAAAGGAATTTGTTGAAATGGGGTTGTCAAATGAGTAAGGACCTCCTTTCTAGTGAGATAATGGGTCGCCTAATAACGCATTGGTCTTCCCAAAACAAAGACCATGGGGCTCGGGGATGGCGCGTGAGCGCCATCATCCCGCAAAAAAAATAGAATAGGCGTTAGCCTATTCTATCAAAAAAACAGCCATTTGGCTGTTTTTCACTTAGTCTTCTTTACGACGTTTAGTGTTTGCAAGACCAAGACTACCAAGGATAAGTGTTCCAAGAGCGAGAAGACTTGCTGGCGCTTCATCACCTGTTTTTGGAAGGGTCTTATCAGTATAGGTAGGTGTTGTAGGAGCGTTTGTAGGCGTTTCTTTAGGTGTTTCCTTAGGTGTTTCCTTAGGTGTTTCCTTAGGTGTTTCCTTAGGTGTTTCTTTAGGCGTTTTCTTAGGTGCTTCTACAACTTTACGGTAAACGTGCGTAATCACGTCGTCTGTTTTTTCGATGTGGTCATAGACATAACCGTCGAAGTGTTTTGCGAAATGGAGACCTTTTTCTTCTGGTGTTAATTCGTCACCATTTATGGTGATGTAGCGAGTGAGTTGAAGTTTTTCAAGGTCAACTTTAGGGGCATCATTAGGGATTGAAGACTCAATAGCCTTGTAAACATGGGTTGTGATACCGTTTTGTTTAGGCTCTGTATGGTCATATTGCCATTTGTCTTTGAGCACTTTATCCGCAGGTTGTGTGCCTTTTTCACTGTCTTTTAATTCAACACCTTTGTCGGTCACAAAGCGAGTGACTTCAAGTTCACCTTTGTCAAGTTTAGGCGCATCATTAGGGATTGACGACTCAATAGCCTTGTAAACATGCGTCGTGATGCCGTCTTTCTTAGGTTCCGTGTGGTCATATTGCCACTTGTCTTTAAGAACTTTATCGGCAGGTTGTGTGCCTTTTTTAGCATCTTGTAACTCAACGCCTTTATCGGTCACATAACGGGTTACTTCAAGGTCACCTTTGTCGAGCTTAGGTGCGTCGTTTGGAACGTTACTTTGAATAGCCACATAGACATGAGTCGTGATGCCGTCTTTTTTAGGTTCAGTGTGGTCATATTGCCACTTGTCTTTAAGAATTTTATCGGCAGGTTGTGCACCTTTTTTAGCATCTTGTAACTCAACGCTTTTATCAGTCACATAACGAGTGACTTCAAGATCACCTTTGTCGAGCTTAGGTGCGTCATTTGGAACGTTACTTTGAATAGCCACATAGACATGAATCGTAATGCCGTCTTTCTTAGGTTCCGTGTGGTTGTATTGCCACTTGTTTTTGAGAACTTTATCGGCAGGTTGCGTGCCTTTTTTAGCGTCTTGTAATTCGACGCCTTTATCAGTCACATAACGCGTCACTTCGAGTTCACCCTTGTCGAGTTTAGGTGCGTCATTAGGGATGCTATGTTGAACCTCAACATAGACATGCGTCGTGATGCCGTCTTTCTTAGGTTCTGTGTGGTCATATTGCCACTTGTCTTTAAGAACCTTATCGGCAGGTTGTGTGCCTTCTTTAGCGTCTTGTAATTCAACGCCTTTATTAGTCACATAACGAGTGATTTCACGCTCACCTTTGTCGACTTTAGGCGCGTCGTTAGGGATAGCACTTTGAACCTCAACGTAGACATGAGTCGTGATGCCGTCTTTCTTAGGTTCTGTGTGGTTGTATTGCCATTTGTCTTTAAGAACTTTATCGGCAGGTTGTGTGCCTTTTTTAGCGTCTTGTAATTCAACGCCTTTGTCAGTCACATAACGAGTCACTTCAAGGTTACCCTTGTCGAGTTTAGGTGCGTCATTAGGGATGTCATGTTGAATTTCGACATAGACATGCGTCGTAATGCCATCTTTCTTAGGTTCTGTGTGGTCGTATTGCCACTTGTCTTTAAGAACCTTATCGGCAGGTTGCGTGCCTTTTTTAGCGTCTTGTAATTCAACGCCTTTATCGGTCACGTAACGGGTCACTTCAAGCTCACCCTTGTCGAGTTTAGGTGCATCATTAGGGATAGCACTTTGAATTTCAACATAGACATGAGTCGTAACACCGTTTTTCTTAGGTTCGGTGTGGTCGTATTGCCACTTATCTTTAAGAACCTTGTCTGCAGGTTGTGTGCCTTCTTTAGCGTCTTGTAATTCAACGCCTTTATCGGTCACATAACGAGTGACTTCAAGCTCACCTTTGTCGCGTTTAGGTGCATCGTTAGGAATAGCATGTTGAACGTCAACATAGACATGTGTCGTAATACCGTCTTTCTTAGGTTCTGTGTGGTCGTATTGCCACTTGTCTTTAAGAACTTTATCGGCAGGTTGTGTGCCTTTTTTAGCGTCTTGTAATTCAACGCCTTTATCAGTCACATAACGAGTCACTTCAAGGTCACTCTTGTCGAGCTTAGGTGCATCGTTAGGGATGCTTGTTTCAGCTTCTTTGTAGACGTAGGTAATGGTAACAGAACCGTCAGGGATGCTTGTGAGATCTTCTTTATCTTGACGGGTAAAGACATAGGTTTTATTGTCTTTTTCGATAAGGTTATCATGGGTCAAGGTAATAGCTTCACCTGTTGGTTGTTCACCTGTTGTTGTGTCAGGCTTGAGTACGTTGCCGTTTTCATCAACGAAGTGTTGATGAACAGAACCTGTTACTTTTTCATAAACATAAGTGATGACAACGTTATTATCTGGTGTATAAACGGTATCTGTGGTTGTACCATTTCCTACCGCAATGTCTGCACTAAAGAGTGTTGCTTTTTTAAGGTTTCCTTGTGTTTGTGTTTGTTTGAGATGATAAACGTAGCCATCTTTTGTTAATTGATCAGGGCGTTTAATGTCAACGATATCTGTTTCAGCGACACGTTGCCCTGTTGTTGTGTCGTTTGCTAAGGTGTTTCCATCGGTATCAACATAGTGTTGGGTAATGCTACCTGATGCAATCTTGTAGTAGTAAGTGATTGTGACTTCAGAGTTTTTAATTCCTGTACCTGTAATATTGAATGTGCCGTTTTCACTTACGAGATTGGCATTATCAACTTGTGTTTTGAGGTCGCTACTTGCGTCAACATGGTAACGGCTATATACAAAACGTGTTGGTTCTGTTGTGTATCCGATATCAGGAGTGATAGCAATGATGCGTTGATGATTGCTATCGAAGGTTTTAGAAGTAGCTTCATCGATAGTTGTATGGGTTGGTAAAATACCCAAATTAAGGTTTCCAGCGTGTTCATTACCGCTTGGTAATTGACCTGCAAGGAAAAGATTTGTGTTTTCATCATTGTCATCAAAGACATAGTAGATGTTGACACGTGTTGGATTTACAATCGCTGTGTAAACATGCGTCGTGATACCGTCTTTTTTAGGTTCGGTATGGTCATATTGCCATTTGTTTTGAAGGGTTTTATCCGCAGGTTGTGTGCCTTCTTTAGCGTCTTGTAACTCAATACCTTTATCAGTCACATAACGGGTTACTTCAAGAACAGGTTTGTCAACTTGAGGTGCGTCATTAGGAATTGAGTGTTCAACTTCTTTGTAGATGTAGGTGACTTCTACTTGACCGTCTGGAATTTGTGTTGGATCTTCTTTGTCTTGACGAACAAAGACGTAAGTCTTGTTGTCTTTTTCAATAAGATTATCATGAGTCAAGGTAATTGCTTCACCTGTTGGTTTTTCACCTGTTGTGACGTCTGCTTTTAAGCTGTTGCCGTTTTCATCAACAAAATGTTGGATAACTTGACCTTTGACTTTCTCATAGGTGTAAGTAATAACAACATTGTTATCAGGTGTGTAGACGGTTTCTGTTTGTGTCCCTTCACCAAGTGCAATGTCTGAGGCTAGAATGGTATTTTTTAAGGTTCCTTGAGTGTCTGTTTTAATGAGACGATAGGTTTTACCATCTTTTGTGAGACGTTCAGGACGACTGATACCAACGACATCCGTGTCAGCGACACGTTGACCTGTTGTGGTATCCTCTGCTAATTTGTTTCCATTGACATCAACAAAGTGTTGCGTAATGCTACCTGATGCAATCTTGTAGTAGTAAGTGATACTTGCATGAGAATCGTTAGCGCCTGTTCCTGTAAGGGTAAAGGTTTTGTCACTAACTAAAGTATCAGCGGCCTTATCAAGTTGTGTTTTGAGGTCGCTACTAGCTTCAACGGTATGACGGCTATAAACAAAGCGTGTTGGGTTTGCTGTGTATCCAATATCTGGTGTGAGATCAATATGTGGTTTGTTGTTTCCATTAAAGGTTTTTGAGCTTTCAGCATCAATTTCAGTGTGTGTTGGAATAATGCCTAAATTAATATCTCCAGTATGTTCATTACCGCTTGGTAATTGACCTGCAAGGAAGAGATTCGTATTCTCATCTGTATCATCAAAGACATATTTGATAGTAACCGTTGTTGGGTTAGCACTTTCGTAATAACGTGTAATGGTTGTTGTTCCTTGTTTGGTGACTGTTGTCACCGTATTTGGTTCCTTGTCTGATACGCGTTTGTAGGTCTTACCATTTGCGGTAACCTCATTTTTAAAGGTATGTGTTTGAGGCGTTTCGGTAAAGTGTTTACCACTGTCTACCGATTTAATAACGGTATTTGTTTTCTTGTTAACGTAATTGTAAACAATGTTCCCAGTTGCTGCTGTTGCGGTCACTGGCGTTGATAAGAGTTCTTTATCGTTTGTAAGTAAGACTGAACGATAATTGATAAGGTTATGATCAATATCACCATTGAAGTGAAGTGGCAAGGTAAAGCTTGTCGTGGTCGTTGCAGGGACGGCGGTTGTGCTTGTAAATTTAAGTGCTGTCACCTTGCTGTAGTCTGAGACAGTATCTGTGTACGTTAGGTTACGATCGATTTGATAGTTTCCTGAGATAGTGCCTGTTGTGTAGGTTACTTTCCAACCTGTTGGTGCGGTTACAGGACCTGTTAAGGTTGCTGATGCTGTTGAGTTTTCAATACCTGCTTTAGGGATATAACTCATCGCAACGAGTTGGTTAATAGGAGAATCTGTAAAGTTATTGACATAAGTGGTCGCACTAAAATCGTTTGCAATATTTGGAATGGTAACGTTACTACCGCTAACGTTTCCTGCTGTAATAAGTGATTCTGTTCCTGTTGATTTAGCGTCATAGGTAACGATATGAAGAACAGCTTCTGTGACATTGTTATCACTTACGTGACCATCAGCAGTTACCGTACGAATACCCTCAGCGGTTGTCAAACGTACAGGAATGTTATAGGCGTGATTACCTTGTGGAAGGTTGACGTCAAGAAGGAGTTGCGAGTAGACGCCTGGTGATTGATCGTAACGTGTGTCAACAAAATCGCCACCTGATGGACGGTGTGACGCGTCCTCAATAGGGCCGCTGTAAGCAAGGTAAGAAACAGGTTTGTATGCTGTGCTACTTGGGTAAATGGCTTCTACTTTTGTGATAGCTGACGTCGGGAGTTTTCCTTTTAGAACAGCGGTTGTGCGAATCGGAAGACCCACGTTAACGGTTTTATCAATAGGCGTAAAGAAGGCATAAGAATCGTCATCGAGTTTAAGAGCTGTAAGCTCATTGGTAATACGAAGCGTTTTTGTGCTTTCTGCGATGGTTGATCCGTCTTCGCCAAGAAGTTTAACAGACATGATTGTTGTTTCTTCATTGATTTGTTTGGTGTCAAGGTCGGTTTTCCAAGCTTTAGCATCTTTATCGGTTGCGTTGAAGAAGATGTTATAAGTCATGCTTGTTAAGGTTGCATTTGGACCATAACCAACAGTGATGTTTTCTTGCGGTGTGATACGCAATCGTGTTGCTTCTTTTGGTAAAGTCAAGCGGTCGTTACTAATGACGCCAATTTTTTGATTGGTATCTGCATTATAAACATCGAAAACGTGGTTGTTATTATTTGCAAGACCTAATTGGTAATTACCTGTTGCAATGGGTTTATTTTGTGCGTTAAATTGGATTTCAACACTTGGAAGAGGAACTTCTTCTTTAATTTCGGTTGGTGACCCATTAGATGCTGTAACAGTGTAATAGTTACTCCATGTAGTGTTAAGAACATGAACAGGCGATTGATAAAGACTATCTCTAAATTTAAGATCACCAAGTGCTTCTTTTTCCGTTGCTAAGGTCGTTGTGATGTTAAAGTCTTGATCGACGTGTTTTGTTGTTTTAAGTGTTGTTAAATCGGTAGAAAGAGGCGAATCGCTGTAGTAATACGTGATGCGTCCTTTTTGATTTAATACTTTTTGATCGGGATTAGCTGTTAAAGCTTTATCAGCGTCGACATGTGTATCAGCATATGTGGCAATAAGACTGTCACTTTCTGTTTGTGGAACGAGGTAATGTGCGGTCTCATTTTCGATATGTTTGTAAGCTTCAAGAGATGCTTTTCCATTACCTGTAAGAACGACATCTTTAGGAACTTGAATGTCAATGACACCATAAGGACGACGTTGTGTGATTTTTAAAGACGTATCTTCATTGGCTGTAAATTGGTTTTGAACACCTTTTCGTGTGGTAACCTTTTTAAAGCTTTGTTTGTTTTCTGATTTGTTAATAGTTGGAATATAAGGAACATAACTATCTGTGATGGTTTTTGTTTCAACAAGTTTTCCATCAATGATAACTTTGTAGGTTGTTGTTTTGATCGTTTTTTCAGCTACACGAGTGTTTTCGTCGAAACTATTGGTTTGAATGAGGAAATCTTTTTGGACGCCTGCTTTCAATCCTGCTAATGATAATTTAGCGGTTGTTTGGTTACTGGTCGCATTGACGTCAAATTGACCAGTCGCTTCAAAATCTTTTTTAAAGATGGCAGATTTATCATCAGTTGGTAGGTTCGTTGTAACGGTGACGTCAATGTAGCTACGGTTATCTAATTCACCAGTTCCTGATGCAGTCACGGTCAATGTATGATTACGGTAAGCATTTAGACTTGTGATTGAGTCAGCATTACTCTTGGCAACCACATCGTGATTGGTTGTTGATGTTGTTACGGTTACCGCAATGTCACTTTTTGGAACTGCTGCAGTGTAACGTGTCAAGGTTGATAGGCTTCGACGTGAGCGCGTATTGGTCAATCGAGCAATAGTTGCTTGATTTTCTTTTTGCGCTTGTTCTGCTGTTGCCACGTGTACGAGACCATCGTACACGACCGTTTTACCATTTGCTTTAAGGCTGTTGACCGTTGCAATCAAGTCTTTGGTGTACTTGTTTTCGGTTGGTCGTGTAAAGCCATTTAAGAGGACGTCAAAGTATTTTTTAATTTCAGCATCCGTGGCTGTTTTGATTTCTTTTTGACCTGTTTCTTGAAGCATGTAAGTGCCAAAGAGTGAGGCGAAGGCTTCGTAGTTAGCATAACCTGGGTAGGCTGTTTTAAGAAGTGGCTGAACCGCTTCGTCACGAGAAAGAGAGTATTCGCCTGACGCTGTTTTTTTGTAAGTGGCTCCATCAATGGCATGACCTACTTCATGATAAAGGGTTTCCACGGTTTGTCGTGGGTTGTTTTCATGGAAGTAGTGAGCGTTAACGGTCACAATACCTGCAACGGAATAGGTTGCGCCAAGGGAACCGTTGTTTTCGTCATTGATGATGACTTTTTTGGTCACACTACGAACAGGGGCAGGAAGGTCATCAAAATGTTCTTTGAGGGTATCTGTAATCGTTTCTTGTTCAGATGTCATAGTTTCAGGAACTTTGATGTTTTCTGCTGTTAAAGCTTTTGATGTGTCAATGTTATCAAAAGCTTCTTTAGCTGCCGCGATAGCTTTATCAGAAGCATACTGCGACGTTTCTGTATTTTCAGTAGTTGTGTTGACCACTGTTGTGTCAGCTACCGTTGTATTTTTTGTGGCAAGTATTGCTGTTTGACTGGCATGGTCAGTGATAACGTCTGTAGCGAGTGTGGCTGTTTTACTGGTGTCTGTAGAGACAGCTTCTGTTGTTGTGTTTAAAGGTTGCGCTTCATCGGCATGAACGATTGGTCCTGCCATGATAAAAGCACCTAAAACAGCGCTACAAAGTGTCCCGTAGACACGAGATTTGCGAAGTCCAAAGCGTAATTGCTTATTAAAATTCATTAAGGGATCTCCTTTTTAGGTTATTTATACTTTCATTATAACATAAGAAGACCGATTTGGCTTAAGAAAAATTTAAGTGTTTTTAAAGTGGTGGTGCTTTATTTGTGGTGCCGTTTATCAAGCGAAACTCACGCGCAATTGGTCGTGTTGTTATGGGCTGTTTTTGGTTCATCACGCGAAAGTCACGCGATTATTTTTCAAAACCCAACCACAAAAAGAGCCTTTTGGGCGAAGCCCAAAAGGTGATAACTCAAAAGGCACGTTTTTCGTTAGAAAAACGTGGAAAAACGTTCATTTTTCGTCAACCAACCTTATGAGAAAGATTGGCTGACGAAAAACGAACGCTAAGGTTCGTTTAACGAGAAAGATTAGTTTTCTTTTTTACGACGTGAGAGACCAAAGAAGCTAAGTCCTAGCATCACCACACCAAGTAGTCCAAGGCGTGAAACTTCATCACCAGTGCGAGGAAGTTCTTTACCTTCTTGGTAGGTTGTTTGTTTAGGTGTTTCTTCTTTAGGGGTGTTGCCTTTAGGCGTGTCACCTTTAGGTTTATCGCCTTTAGGTTTGTCACCTTTAGGTTTGTCGTCTTTAGGTTTTTCAGGCGTAACGGTGTTATCAAAGATAATGTCGTCTCCGTAAGTAACGGTTGCTTTCAAATGGTTTTCGGTGTCACCTACCACTTTTTCAAGCGTTACGGTTGCACGCGTAATGAGGTCATCATAAGTGATACTTGTGTCTTTACCAATAACTTCTTGAACGAAGAACTTGTGAGTTCCTGGGCGATCAAAGGTCAAGTGGTCAAAGGTGATGTTACCTTTAGCATCATTGGTTGCAAAGCCGTAGAAGAGGTTTCCTTGGTCGGTTTCTTCAAAGAGTGCGAACATGAATTCGCCATCTTTAAGGTCACGACCGTGAAGCATCTTGTGGAAGGTAAGGGTAACATCTGTGCCTTTAAGGTCTTTGATGGTGTTTGTAAAGGTCTTGTTAGCATAAACGACATTTGACACAAGGGCATTAAAGGTGTCATGGACATCTTTTGTAATCGTGATATCTGCCTTAGCAACGGTAGCGTCATAAATGACGTCTTCGTCTTTACCAATGACTTCTTTAACGAAGAAGTGATGGGTGCCTACAGCGTCAAAGTCAAGATGGTTAAAGGTAATGTGACCCTTGGCATCATTTTGAGCAAAGCCTTGGAAGAGGTCTCCTTTATCGGTGTGTTCAAAGAGAGCGAAGGTGAATTCGTTTTCTTTGATTTGACGACCTTTAAGGAGTTTATCAAAGGTGAGACTTGTTGTTACAGGCTTGAGGTCTTTGATGGTGTTATCAAAGGTAACGTCTGTTGGATAGGTTACCGCTGATTTAAGGACGTTGATGGTGTCGCCAAATTCTTTGGTAACGGTTACGGTAACATCTGCAACCATGTTATCGTAAATGACATCTTCGTCTGTTCCTTTAACTTCTGTTACGGTGTAGTGATGTGTTCCAGGTTTATCATAATGAAGGCCATTGAAGCTAATGGTTCCATCTTTACTATTACGAGCGCGTGCGACAACGGTACCTGTTTCGTCATAAAGGTTAAAGGTGAATTCGCCTGCCTTCAAGTCGCGGCCATGAAGGGCTTTATGGAAGGTGAGGTTTGTATCGGTTGTTTTTGTTTCTTTGATGGTGTTATCAAAGGTAACGTCACTTGGATAAAGGACTTTGGCAGAAAGCATGTTAAGGGTATCACCAATTTCTTTAACAACAGTGACTTGAATACGAGCGGTCATGGTGTCATAAATGACGTCTTTATCTGTTCCTTTTTCTTCTGTCACAAAGTAGGTGTAAGTGCCTGCTTGTGTGAAGGTAAGGTCTTTGAAAGAAACACGTCCGTCTTTATCGTTAGTTGCTGTGGCAAGGGTTCGACCCTCTTCATCACGAAGGTTAAAGGTGAATTCACCTTCTTTAAGGCTTCGTCCGTGAAGGGCTTTAGACAAGTTGAGGTCGATATGGGCGTCTTTAAGTTCTTTGATGTGGTTATCAAAGGTTGTGTCTTCAGGGTAAACGACGCTTGAAACAAGGGCATTTGCAGTCTCTCCGATTTCTTGAGTGACTTTAACAGTGACATCTGCAACCATGTCATCATAAATCACATCTTCGTCATTTCCTTTGACTTCTGTAACGACGTAGTGATAATCTCCTGCTTTGTCGTAAGTCAAGCCTGTGAAGGCAATACGTCCGTCTTTGTCATTACTTGCTTGGGCAATGATTCGACCCTTATCATCACGAAGATTAAAGGTGAACTCACCTGCTTTCAAATCACGACCATGAAGGGCTTTATGGAAGACGATATCAGTTGTTGCTGCTTTTTCATCTTTGACTTTATTATCAAAAGTGACGTCTTCAGGATAAGTGACTTTTGGTGTTAAGATATTAAGCGTATCACCAATTTCTTTAACAACAGTGACTTGGATACGTGCGGTCATGGTGTCATAAATGACGTCTTTATTTGTTCCTTTTTCTTCAGTCACAAGATAGGTGTAAGTACCTGCTTGTGTGAGGGTGAGGTCTTTAAAAGAAACACGACCGTCTTTGTCATTTGTTGCTGTGGCAAGGAGTTGACCTTTCTCATCACGAAGGTTAAAGGTGAACTCATTTTCTTTGAGGTCGCGACCATGAAGGGCTTTAGACAAGTTGAGGTCGATACGAGCGTCTTTAAGTTCTTTGATTTGGTTATCAAAGGTTGTGTCTTCAGGGTAAACGACGCTTGAAACAAGAGCATTTGCCGTTTCTCCGATTTCTTGAGTGACTTTAACGGTGACATCTGCAACCATGTCATCGTAAATCACGTCTTCATCGCTTCCTTTAACTTCTGTGACCACATAATGATAGTCGCCTGCTTTGTCGTAAGTGAGACCTGTGAAGGCAATTTTTCCGTCTTTGTCATTACTTGCTTGGGCAATGATTTGACCCTTATCGTCACGAAGGTTGAAAGTAAATTCACCTGCTTTCAAATCGCGACCATGAAGGGCTTTGTGGAAGACAATGTCTGTTGTAGCAGCCTTTTCATCTTTGACTTTATTGACAAAGGTTGTATCTTGAGGATACTTGGTTGTTGAGACAAGTGTATTCAAGGTTTCCCCAATGGTTTTAACAACCATGACGTTAAGGTCTGCGATTTTAGTGTCATAGATGACTTTAGGATCAAGACCTTTGACTTCTGACACGTGGTAAGTGTGCGTACCTGCACTGGTGTAAGTGATTGGTTTGAAGTCAATGTTTCCGTCTTTGTCGTTGGTTACGGTATCAAGAACATTCCCTTGGTCATCACGAAGTTCAAAAGTGAATTCACCACCTTTAAGTGTTCCGCCTTGGAATTGTTTGGTGAAGTGGAAGCTTGTCGATGCTGGTTGAAGGTCTTTAACCGTATTGGTGAAGGTCTTATCTTGTGGATAGGTTACGGTTGACACCATGCTGTTTAAGGTATCACCGATGGTTTTAGCCACTTTGATGGTGACATCAGCGACTTTATTATCATAGATGATATCTTCGTCGTTGGTGTTGACTTCTTTTACGGTATAATGATAGCTTCCTGCTTTGGTGTGGACAAGTGGTTTAAAGGTGATGTGACCGTCTTTGTCATTACTTGCGGTGTCGATGACATTCCCTTGGTCATCACGCAATTGGAAGCTGAATTGACCTTCTTTGAGGCTTCCTTTGCTAAGAACTTTGTCAAAGGTGAGAACCGTTTCTGAAGGCGTTGTTTGTTTAACCGTGTTATTGAAGATGGTGTCTTCAGGCATGGTTGTGTGAGCCACATAAGCATGTCCTTCTTTATTGATGGCAACAAGGATGGTTGCTTTCATGGTGTCATAGACAATGTCTTCGTCGTTTCCTTTGACTTCTTCAACGGTGTACTTGTAAGTGCCTGCTTGTTTGTAGGTGATTGGATTAAAGACGATGTTTCCATCTTTATCATTGGTTTTGGTATCGATGAGGGTACCATCTGCAGCTTTCAATTGGAAGGTGAATTCACCGTCTTTGAGGTCACGGCCAGTTAATTCTTTAGACAGTTTGAAGGTGACGCTAGTTGGTGTTGTGATGTTTTCACCACGCGCGTCTCCTTTACCGTTAACGAGAGCAACACGAGAATCATAGCCTTGTGATTTTGGATCTGGGGCTTTGTAGGTGATGTCTACATGGTTGGTTGGATCGTAAGAGTCACTTTCTGCTTGCGTGAGACGTGTCTTATAGTAGAGGTAGATAGCACGGTCAAGTTTTGCAATCTTGAACTTAAAGCTTGTTGGATTTGTTTTAAGGTCTTGAATGTAGTGCATGGCGTTACCACCTGATTTGAAAGGTGAGAGATTATCAATGATTTCAGCCGTAATGGAGTCTTCAATCAGTTTTTGATTTGGGCCAAGTGTGTCTACTAGTTGGTAGTCGTTGAGAACTTGTTTAGACCAAAGGTAACCACCGTTCAATTGTAACACCCAATTGATAATAGATGGATCGGTTTTGTCTTGGCTTCCCCATTTAGCAATCGCGCGTGTTGGACCTTCCTCAATAACGTTTTTAGAGCTGTGGTATTTAATGACAGTTCCGTCGATAGAGATGGCGTAATCTTTATCAGGTTCAATAAGGGCTGACCATTTGACACTGAGTTGCAAGTTCATGGATTTGTTCAATGGTTTGTTTTTGAAGTAATCATTAAAGGTTGTGACAATCGTGTTTTTAGCACTATCAGCAACAGCTTTACCAATGACAACGCCTTCTGGATTAGTAACATCAAAGCTATACTTTGTTGGAAGGGCCATTTCTTTTGGTAGGGTGACGGTTACGGTATCACCATCATTGATCGTGATGTCATTTGGAAAATCAACGTGGTAATTAACGATATTGGTTGCATACGTCCCGTGACCATTTGGAAATTCCATGTGAACGTCAGGGTTTTCAACGATGATTTCAGTACCTTCTTTTGTAATTTTAGGTTCTGGTTTAACCTCAGGATAAGAAGGTTCTGTGTTTGCCGTTGCGTTTGTAGCAGTTACGGCTTCTGGTGTTTCACTAGTTGTTGCAGAAGAACTAGTGGTTTCACTAGTGGCTGTTTCACTAGTTGGGGTTTCACTAGTGGCTGTTTCACTAGTGGTTTCTGATGCAGGCGCTACGGTAGCAAGTGTTGTTTCTGTTGTAGGCGCTGCTGTTTCTGATGCTGTTGTTGGCGCAACAGGCGTTGTTGCGCTAGGGAGAGCTGTTGGCTCAGCTGTGGGTGTGGTTACTGCGGTGACTGTTGGAGTTGTGTCAGATGTTTCGATTTCGTTTGCGTGAGCTGTTCCCGTTCCCATGACAAGAGCAAGTCCCGTAAAGAGAGCGATGGTTCCGCACAAGCCCCATGCTTTGGTTTTAACAAAGCCAGGTTTTGCAATAATAGTTTCTTTAAAGTGTTTCATAATTTTTATACCTATTTTCCTTTTTTTAGTTGTGGTTTAGATGATTCCCACAATCATCTAAACCTTGTCTTTACAGTTCCCACCTGTAAAGACAAAAATAGGCAAACACTATTTTTCCCCAACAAAAATAGGATTCACCTATTGATGTGGTTGGTTTCTTCTTAACAATGAAACCAATGACCTAAGAACCAATTGTTCCAGATTCTTAGGTCTTATGTGTTATTTTTTCTTTTTAAGTGTTGTTACAAACAATGTGAGCGATGCTCCTAAAGTTAGTACCGATAGGATGTAATTCAAAATAGTGAAGGTATCGTTTTCACCTGTTTCAGGGAGTGTTTTTGCAGCACTAGCTGTCGCTGTTTCAGATTTAGGCGCTTCAGATTTCACTGTTTCTGATGTTGTTTCAGATTTAGGCGCTTCTGAAGAAGATGTTGAGTTACCTTCAGATGTTTCTGAGCTTGTTTCAGATTTAGGAGTTTCTGATGATGAGGTTGAGTTACCTTCAGATTTCATTGTTTCTGATGTTGTTTCAGATTTAGGAGTTTCTGAAGATGAGGTTGAATTACCTTCGGATTTCATTGTTTCTGAAGTTGTTTCAGATTTAGGAGTTTCAGAAGATGATGTTGAATTACCTTCTGATTTCACTGTTTCTGATGTTGTCTCAGACTTAGGCGCTTCTGAAGAAGATGTTGAGTTACCTTCAGATGTTTCTGAGCTTGTTTCAGATTTAGGTGCTTCTGAAGATGAGGTTGAGTTACCTTCAGATTTCACTGTTTCTGAATGTGTTTCAGATTTAGGTGCTTCTGAAGAAGATGTTGAGTTACCTTCAGATTTAATTGTTTCTGAGGTTGTTTCAGATTTAGGCGCTTCAGATTTGATTGTTTCTGAGGTTGTTTCAGATTTAGGAGCTTCAGAAGATGAAGTTGAATTACCTTCAGATTTCATTGTTTCTGACGTTGTTTCAGATTTAGGGGCTTCAGAAGATGAGGTTGAGTTACCTTCTGATTTAACAGTTTCTGAGGTTGTTTCAGATTTAGGAGCTTCTGATGATGAGGTTGAGTTATCTTCAGATTTCACTGTTTCTGATGTTGTTTCAGATTTAGGAGTTTCAGAAGATGATGTTGAGTTACCTTCAGATTTCACTGTTTCTGAAGTTGTTTCAGATTTAGGAGCTTCAGAAGATGATGTTGAGTTACCTTCTGATTTAGTGTTTTCCGAAGTTGTTTCAGATTTAGGCGCTTCTGAAAATGATGTTGAGTTGCCTTCTGATTTAGCAGTTTCTGAGTGTGTTTCAGATTTAGGAGCTTCAGAAGATGACGTTGAGTTACCTTCAGATTTCACTTCTTCTGAAGTTGTTTCAGATTTAGGTGCTTCAGATGACGATGTTGAATTACCTGTTTCTGAGACTGTTTCTGAAGATGAGGTTGAGTTACCTTCAGATTTAGTGTTTTCCGAAGTTGTTTCAGATTTAGGTGTTTCAGAAGATGATGTAGAGTTACCTTCTGAAAAGGCTTCTGAAGATGATGTTGAGTTTCCTTCAGATTTAGCAGTTTCTGAGCTTGTTTCAGATTTAGGCGATTCTGATGTTGATAGTGATTGTGATGGCGTTTCTGATGGTACAAGAGGGGTTTCAACAACGGGACGGTTTTTACCACCACCATCACCACGACCACCTGAAAGAACCGCTGTAGCATTGTATGGAACGGTTGTTTTTGGCATGTTGTCAAAGATGTAGTCGGCACGGTTGGTTGGGTCATAAGATTCTGTGACAGGTTTTGTCAATTTACTCTTATACCAAACATAGATCATTTTGTTGAGGTTGGCAATTTTGAAACTAAATCCTTTTGGATTGGTTTTAAGATCCAACAATTCGTTCATAACGTCACCTTTTGAGACATAAGGAGTGACACTGGTGATGTGTTCGGCACGAATACTGTCTTCAAGAAGGACTTGGTCAGGGCCAAGGGTATCAAGCAATTGGAAGTTGGTCAAGACTTGATTTGACCAAAGGTTACCATAGTTGAGTTGAAGGGTCCAATCGATAATGCTTGGGTCTTCTTTACTTTGAATACCCCATTTGGCAAATGGACGTGTACCGTCTTGTTGAGCGATTTCTTTAGCAATCGCAATTTTAAGAAGGGTACCGTTGACACTTGTTGTAAACGTCGTGTTGTCTTTAACGTAGGCTGTCCACTTTTGGTCAAATGCAAGGTTAAGGAATTTGTTTTCAGGGTGTTTTTGAAGATAGTCATTAAAGGTAACGGTTACGGCATTTGTTGTGACGTCTGTGGCAGCTTGACCAATGGTTTCGCCTGCTTCATTAGTGACAGGGAATTTTGTGCTTGTTGGGAAGGTCATTTCCTTTGGAAGGGTCAAGACAAATTGGTCACCATCATTGATAGCAAAGTTATCTTCAAATTGCGCGTGGAAAACAAAGGTGTTTGTTGCGTAAATGCCATGACCTTTTGCAAAGTCAATGTGGATGTCAGGGTTTTGAACCGTAATCGTTGTTCCTGTTTTTGTGTAAACAGGTTGTGGGGTTTTGGTTGGATAAGCTGGTGTTGTAGTCGCTGTTGTGACACTTGGGTCTGTAGTTTCAGACGTTGCTGTTTCTGAAGTTACAGCTTCTGATGTCGCTGTTGGTGTTGCAGCTTCTGATGTTACTGCTTCTGAGGTCACTGCTTCTGACGTTGCAGCTTCTGAGGTTACGGCTTCTGAGGTTACGGCTTCTGAGGTTACGGCTTCTGAGGTTACAGCTTCTGAGGTTACAGCTTCTGAGGTTACCGCTTCTGAGGTTACAGCAGGTGTTTCAATAGTAGGAGTTTCTGGGGTTTCGATAGCAGGAGCAACAGCTTCAACAGTTGGTGTTGTGGTTGCTGGTGTAACTTCGTCAGCAGAAATGCCAGGGCCCATGAGGAAGGCTAGGCTAGTGAAAAGAGCAATGGTTCCGATAAGGCCATAGGCTTTACTTTTGATGTATTTTGGAGTAGATGTGGTTGTTGATGTGAACATAGATAAATTTCCTTTCTAAATTTCGAGGTCTTCTTCGGCGAGACCCACAAGATGCAGAGAATTGATAAGAAGTTCTTTTTGAGCCATTTGACGACGCAAACGCCTTCGTTGTTTATAGGTTGGGTCACGTTCGTCCATAAGTCGTTCTAGAGGTTCTAAGTATTTCTCACTGTGTGAGGTGTAACAGTCATTGACAATGGCACTTTCTGCAATTTGCATAAAGTCATCAGGAGAAAAAAGTTTTTCCAGACGGAGAATAATACGAACGTCCATGCGTCGTTCTTCTCTACAAATAGTGTTGATGGTTACCATGTCATTCTTAACCGTGGTTGAATTTTCGACTTGGTATAAGATGTTTCGGATGTCTTTTCGAGGGGTTTTTTCAATGTAATGTTTAAAGGTTTCAAAGGCTTCTTTAGACAGTCCTGCGTAAGGCGTATGTCGGAGTTTGTGGCTTTTTTTGTTTCTTAATTTTTCAATTCCCTTAGGGTTTTTGGTAATGGTGAGTGGTGTGTGAGGGTCATGCTGCCTAAGGGTTTCTAAGATGTATTTGGCATCGTCATAGTCATTTTTACCATATCGTTCTTTTTTGAGAACGTCTTTGGCCATGGCGATAAAGAGGTCTTGGGAGAGAAGACCTTCTAAAGCTCTTAGAGTGGTTGCGGTCATTAAACTCTTTTGGTTGTATTTACTATTAATGGCCGTACGTTTAGATGCGACTTCGCTTTTACTATAACCTTTGTCATAGAGTCGTTGAGTATAAGTATATTTGCGATTATTTTTAATGTCGACCATTTCTCGATGGAAACGCTCAAAAAGGTCGGGTTCAAGACCAGCATGTGGCACCTCACCAATAGGATGAGCCATAGCTAATGAACCTCCTTAATAACGATTGTGTTCAATGTTAAAGAGGTGGCGTTTGATAACGTTGAGTTTTTGGTTTTCTTTGTCAAAGACCTCTTTACTTTTGAAGTAATCGGTTTTGTGTTTTTGCAGATTAAGGAAGGCTTCTTGACCAAGATTATGCAGGCGGTCAGTTTGGTTTTTAATGTCTTGGTTAAGGTCTTCGTTTTGGCTATCAGGGAGTTTTTTATAGGTGTCATAGCTATCGGCAATATGACTAAAGATGTCGTCTGCACGGTTGACGTCGCTTTGCTTACGTTTCATGTCATCACGTGCTTTGTTGACGACTTGCGTTTGACTGTTAAGGTCTGTTTTTGCTTTTTGAAGTGCTTCATCGCGACTGTCAGCGTGAGCGGTCAAAGCAAAAAGACTAAGGGTTAGAGTTGATAGGGTGATTAGTTTTTTCAAGTGGTTTCCTTTCTAAACGCCAACGGTTTGAGTGATAAAGTCGATGATTTGGCGATGATTAAGACGTTGATTATTTTCTTGAATGTCACAATGGATATTAAGTATTTTGTCGTCAAGGGAGATGCCTTTTGGTTCTTTTTTAACAATGGCTTTGACATAACGCAAAGGTTCTCGTGATTTAAACGGTTCTTCAATAATAATCTCATAGGCGTTGCAACTATTGAACGGATTGTGTTTTACGTTTTTTGGGGTCATTTTGATGGTGTAGCCGTCAATGGAATTGGTTGCTGATAGATTATTTTCAAGACCTGTGCTAATAAGGTCTTGTTGTTTATATAAGATGTCTTGAAGTTCTTTTTCGAGTTGTTTATTTTTTTCTTGATTTTGTTGGATAAGATCAATTTGTTCTTTAATGGTAGACATGGGTTTCCTTTCTAAGCTTTAGAATAAGTGTTATAAAATGGGTATTTTACAATTGGCTTTTAACTGCATTTGATAATTCAGATACACTTAAAAACCAATCGTAGCATTGGTTTTTTTCACGTATTTAACGATGCGTCCATCAACTTACGGGATCTAAGAGCCACAATTGCATTTGGTCTAGATCGGGACGACACCATTGAATCAAGAGACCTTCATGGTCAGACATGTGAGTATTCATGTAAGAAATGGCTTCTTGACTCATAGTGTATCCGTAGGAAGGGGTTGGAATCATTCGTGTAAAGCGATAGGTTTTAGTGTTGCCATTTTTATCATGGACATCAATGGTTTTTCCAAGTTCTGCGTATTGTTCCAGGGGCGTCAAAACGCCAGGATTGTGTCCTGCTAAGTAAGTGACGTGGTTGTCGTTGTTGTCAAGAGTATAATAACCTTGGACAATTTGTCCAGCGTCAATGGCACGTTGACTAGCTGATAAGTCACTGTAAATGTTTGGCAAGGTAAAGTCACCTACAGGAAGGTCTTTACCGTCAAAGGAAATGACATTGGTTTTGGTTGGGACAGCGTCGGTACGTGGATAGATTTTGTTAGCGAGAACTTGTTTGTGACGATGGGTTGATTTGGTTGTAGATTTAGTTGTAGGTTTAGTTGATGTCAATTTGATGGCTTTTGCAGATGTGGTTGATGGGCGTTTAGGTGCAGATTTTGTTGCAGTGAGTTTAGGTGTTTTTGCAGATTTGGTTATAGATTTTGTTGTCTTAGGTGTGACAGTTTCTGTTTGAGGGGTATGGCTTTGAGCGCTGACAGGGGCGATGGTGTTCGTGCAAAGGGCAAAAATAGTGATAAATGTTGTGATGAAAACTAAAAGCTTTTTCATATGAGTTAAATTCCTTTCTGATAAATGGGTGTATGACAATAATGACCGGTCTTATTATCGTCAATGCCAAAAACAGGAGTCGAACCTGTTTGCATGAGGCGTCTTCCAAAGACATTTTGGCACTAATCAATTTTTAGAAACAGACGAATACGATTTCGAATGTCAGTATTTCAATCAACGCACCTGTGAAGAGTGCGACCTCGCTTGTAAACGCTAACGGTCAGACGCTCGTTATTTCAATCAACGCACCTGTGAAGAGTGCGACGGTCACCATCAAGCCGTTTCCAGCGTTTTTTACTGGTTTTATGTAATTATAGTTACCAAAATATGGGGTTTTGGTTGTTTTTTTGGGTCGAGGGTCTTAGTGTTTTTGTGTTTGACTAAGTAACTATGAAGGTAAGTTGGGTATAGTCCTGTTTAAGTAGGATAATATCGTCAAGTAGAGTTTCCATAGTGTTATCCTTTTGCGACTTGCTCAGAGAAAGCGATGAAGGTTCTTGCGTCGCCACAATCGGTGCCAGTAAATTCAAGGCGAAGATTGCTTTCAATGTTTCGAATGGTCGCCCATTCGTTTTCTGTAACGGCTTCAAGGGGTTGGTAACCGTGACGAGGAAGGGGTTTTGTGGCGAGGGTTTGGCTAATGGCCTTGATTTGATGGGTTTCGGTATTGTAAGTAACAAGGATATTAGCGTCTGTGGCTTGGATAATAATGTGGCGTTGGTTGTTTACCGTGATGGTATTTCCGGGGTTAAATGTAAGAGGTTGCATAAATATTTTGTAGACGTCAGATTCATGGGCGTGACGTTCCTTTCTAGTTGTAATAATGTTATCCGCACGCGCTTGCGCGTGCCATGTCGTCGTAGGCGACGACACATTAGCGACTTTTCCAAAAACGAAACCATGGGTTCGGGGGCGAGCGTTAGCGAGACAGCCCGCAAAAAAACCTGCTAGGCGTTCGCCTAGCAGGTAAAGATAGTCTGCTAGGCGAACGCCTAGCAGACTATTTGGAATTAAGTGCTGTAATTTTATCTTGTATGAGGGTTTCTATACTGTCTACAGGGAGAACATTGCCGTCATGGTCGTGAACAGGACTATAACATAAGCCTATGACATCGGTGTCTTTGGTTTTTAAAACACCCAAACGGTAGGGTTTTCCTGTTTCTGGGTGTCCAGATAGTGGCCAGGCATAGATTTCGTAAAGACGCAGGGTTTTAATGATTTCTGCCCAAAAGTCATCGATGTTTTGATGAAGGATTCTAGAACGTTCTTTTCGGTAAGCATAGTAGGATCGTCCATTGTCCATATCTTTAGACCAATCAAGGAGATGGTCTAAGAGGTCTGATAAGGTTTTTTGGGCACATTTTGAGGGCGATTTGATACCGTCAATAAAGGTGATGATATGGATTGGATGTTTTTTAAGTGTTGCTTTGGTTGTTTTTGCTTTGGGTGTTGTGGGTGTGGCTTTGGTTGTTTTAGGTGTAGTTTTAGGTGTGGTTTTAGTTGTAGTTGTTTTGGCTTTGGTTGTGGTTTTAGGTGCGGTTTTAGTTTTAGGTGTGGTTTTAGTTGTTTTAGTTGCTTTGGGCTTAGTTGTAGTTGCTTTGGCTTTGGCTTTGGTTGTGGTTTTGGTTTTAGTTGTTTTAGCTGCTTTTGATGTTTTAGGTTTAGTTGCTTTGGTTGTTTTAGTTGCTTTAGTTGTAGTTGTTTTAGTAGTTTTGGTTGTCTTGGCTTTAGTTGCTTTAGTCGTTGCCTTGGCTTTGGTTGTTTTAGTTGCTTTAGTCGTTGCCTTGGCTTTGGTTGTTTTAGTTGCTTTAGTTGCCTTGGTTTTAGCTGTTTTAGTTGTTTTAGTTGTCTTGTCTTTAGTTGTTTCAGCTTTAGCCGTTTTTTTAGTTTTAGTTGTTTTAGTCGCCATCAGTATCACGACTTTCTAGGAGAAATTGACGTCCTTGGGCTTGGATGTCTGTAAAGGTGGCTAGACGCACAACGGGATAGATGACTTTATAGTAGTATTCTAATTGGTCATTGCTATAAAGGGCGTAAGTTTCTTCAGGATCTTCGTCATTTTCAAGATAGGTTTTTGAGCGTTCATACCAAATATGGCATTGGGCTAAAAAGAGACGAGGCTCTTTGTCGAGAGGGAGTTCAATAGGAAAGCCGTCAATTTCTAAGGTTGAGCCTTCTAGAAAAGGCATGACGGTTTCAAGGCTTTCTATTTGTTTGGTGTAATAGGCAGCTGTTCGTTTGTTTGTTAGTTGAGTGATGAGCTGTTCTTTTGGTTTAATAGGTTCAAAATTTTCATCGTAAGGCATAAAAAAATTTCCTTTCTTAAGAGATTGTCTTGTTTTTATTATAGCAAAAAGCGTCTTTTTTGACTAGAATAGGACATTTTTTTGTCCGAAAAAGGCTTGATTTTGTTCGAAAAGTTGTTTGAAAAAGGGTTAAAATTTTGTCCGAAAAGAGTTAAAAAGGGCTAAAATTTTGTCTGAAAAGGTTTAAAAATCGCCTCAATTTTGTCCGAAACAGGTTTAATTTTGTCCGAAAATGCTTTGATTTTGTCCGAGAATTTCTGAACACTGTGTTCAGTATCGTCTCAAAAAAGTGCCTCGATCCCTTGCTATGCTTGTTTTCATGAATTGTTTTCAAAAAAATGTCATTTTGTTCAAAACTCGGACAAATTTAGGGGCATTTTGTCCGAAAATGTCCGAAATTTTGTCCGAGAATGCTTTTTTCGGACAAAACTCGGACAAAAGTTTGTGAAATTCGCACAAGAAGCTTTGGAGTGTCAAATGAATATTTCGAGTTGGTTTTCGGACAAATGGATTTTTTGGTGGGTCATTTTTTTGTGTGTTTATGCATTTTTAATCTTTAAGAGGGGTTGATGTATTGGTATGAGTTGTTTTCATAAATTTTCATTAGAGCTTTTAATCTTATAAATATACGAACTCTTTGATTTTTTGAAGCGTTTTTTCTTATGAAAACAAACAACGACGCGATTTGTAGCGTGTGTTGACGAGGGTAGCTTTTTATGTTCTCGGACATTTTCGGACAAAAATTTTTTAATCTTCGGACAAAATTTGAAGGTTTCGGACAAATTCGGACAAATTCTCGGACAAAATTCAAAATATACATTTTGTGTATAAAACCTATAGTGGTGGGCTTTGCGAGGGTTTGGTTTTAT
>ERZ773197.139-NODE-139-length-59770-cov-5.430009_pt1 | contig 59770 bp, 42 predicted proteins | sample MGYA00580999_ERZ773197 | MGnify/ENA primary metagenome ERZ773197 (study PRJEB29015, sample SAMEA2738166) | human oral metagenome | biome: human oral; feature: human-associated habitat; material: saliva | place: China | collected 2185 ...
AAGCCATGGGGCTTCGCGCAAGAACGAAACCGAGCCTTTCTCTTCCGAATTGGAAAAATGAAGGAGCGCTGAAGTATCAAAAGGAAGATCGCTTTGTCTCTTTTTCCTTTGGAAAGATTTACGGTATTGTGGGAGAAAACGGAATCGGAAAGTCCACTTTTCTTCGTAAGCTCAGCGGTTTAGAGAACGAAAAAGGAAGCCATTTTTCTCTTTTCGGAAAAGAACTCAGAAAAAGACAGCGGCTTGCACTTTCCGCCATGGTTATGCAAGACGTGAATCAGCAATTGTTTGGAGACTCCGTAGAAGAAGAGATGGAGCTGGGGAAGACAGGACAAAAACGATGTCTGAAAGAGAGATGCGAGGGGATAATAGACGGGCAAGAAAACGAACAAAAGAGGACAAGACCACATAATACGACAAAAGAAGAACTACTCAATGCACTAGGACTATCCGAGCTAAAAGACCGTCATCCCATGAGTCTTTCCGGCGGACAAAAGCAACGTCTTGCCCTTGCCGCAACCCTCTATCAGGAGGCAAAGCTTTTCTTCTTTGATGAGCCCACCAGTGGTATGGATCAGAAGAATATGCTTCGCATCGCCCGTCTCTTAAAGTCCGCCATTCGAGAGGATCGAATCTTCTTCATTGTGTCTCACGACTATGCCTTTTTACAGGAAGTGGCGGATGAGGTGGTGGAAATGTCGCGCTTATTCGGCAGTAGTCAACGAAAAGTTGACAGTTGCCCTCTCCTCTAATTCTCCGTCCACCGGTTTCCTCATTATTTTCCCAATAGGGAATTTCAGATTTCCTCTTACCTCAGAATCATCCCGCTAAGATATACCAGAATCGGCACGGAAATGATGGTACAGAGGGTCGTGAAAATGTTGATACAGCTCGCATACTCCTCTTCTTTCCCATAGAGGATGGCAAACTGGGAAACATTCGCAGCCGCCGGAGCCATGGCACTTAAAAAGGTCACGAGGAAAAGGACGGGATTGTCCAGAAAGCCGTCTATCCTGCTGAGCACAGAAATCAGCAAAAGGTAGATAAAAGGGAAGAAAAGCAGTCGGAAAGCCGTAACCATATAGATTCTTCGATAGGATACTATCTTTTTGAAAGACATACTGCCCAAAATGATACCGGTAATCAGCATACTGATCGGCCCAATCATTTTCCCTAAATCCGAGATGGCAAGGGAAATCGGTGCCGGGAGCGAAACCTTCGTGAAGAACAAAAAGACACCAAAAAGAATGGCAAGAATGTTGGGGTTAAACAGGATTTTAAGAAAGGCGTTTTGTTTCTGTCCTCCTCTAGACTGTTCTCCTTTCGATTGTTCATTCTTAGATTGCTCCACCCTTGATTGCTCCTCTTTACATCGCTCATCCTTGAATTTCTCCTCTTTAGTTTGCCCCGCCTTTCCCTGAAACAAATGAATTCCGTGCGTCCAGACTAAGAGGTTATACACGGTGATGTACGCCGATACATAAAGCAGATACTCCTCTCCCAGGACACTGGCAACAATGGGAAGAACAAAATTTCCGCAGTTCGTGTATTCCATAGACATTTCCTCTACAGGACTTAAATGAAGAGGCTTTCTAAGCAATGTCCCGAGAAAGAGAAAAAGGAAGTTTGCCAAAATGGCATAGAAGAAGCAGAGCAGAAGGCTTTGTCCCGCCTTTCCGTCTACTTTCATGGAAAAGGAACCCACGATAACACAGGGAGACAGGAGAAAGACCGAAATCTTCGATAGAGCAACACTATCTTCCTTTTTTAACAGTTTCGTCCTAACCAGTACAACCCCGGCTCCTACCAGAACAAGCAGGGAGAGTATTTTAAAAACCAAGGGAAAAACCAAATTCGTCATATTTCCTTCCTCAATTCTTCTATACACATAATCTTTCTTTGCACTTATTAAGCTCTTTTTACACTTATTAGTGCTATTTTTTTCACTTATTAAGCTCTCTTTTTACTTATTTTCTTCCGGAAGGATGTCATGTCTCTTGTAAAATAAAACATGCTTCCCTTTATTAAAAGCCTTCATTGGCGATTGTAAACTCTTATATTAAATTGGCAAGAGAACGCATAACCAAGTCAATATCCTGATTTTCCAATTCCTGTATGATATGCAAATAGGTTTTCTGCGTCGTAGTCATACTGGCATGGCCTAAGCGTCTCGCTACACTGGCAATGGAAACCCCTGCATAAAGAAGAATGGAAGCATGGGTATGACGCAATCCATGGACTGAAATTACCGGGATATCCAGTTTTTTACAATACCGTTCCAAAAGATCATTTACCGTAGAATTATAGACCTTTTCCTCTGGGACAAATATCGGTTGTTCTAAAGGAAGACCTTTCACCAGTGTTGCAAACTGCATGATGACCTGCCAGTCTATCTGAATCTTTCGAACGGAAGACGCATTCTTGGTGGGAGAGAAACCGCCACCGGCTTTATAATTCCAGGTTTTGCTAACAGACAAGATCTGATGAGAAAAGTCAAAATCTGCCGGCGTTATCGCAAGTGCTTCCGAAAAGCGCATGCCTGTTTTTGCGATAAGTAAAATAAACCAATCCCAACTTACTTTTTCTGTGAGATTTAAGCTATGAAGAAGGCTGTGAAGCTCAAATTGATTAAGATATTTTACTTTCTTTTCTGTCGGAATCTTTCCTTTGATAATCACTTTTCTCGTGGGATCATGGGGTATAAGCCCCTCGTCCACCGCATCCAGAACCGCTCCCTTCAGCTGATGATGAAAATCCATAGTGGTCTGCCGTTCATGTTTCCTCGCATATTCGTTCAGCAACTTCTGGTATGCAATACGTGTTAAATCACAAAGCTTTAATTCCGGAGCAATTCGTTCAATCCAAGTAAGGCTCATTCTATACTTGGAAAGTGTAACCTCTCGAATTGCCCCCTCTTTATACACGGAAATCCAATTCCGATAATAGTCTTTCAATAATTCTGCATCTTTATATTCCAAAGGCATAAGTAATCCTTCCTACGCCAATGAAGGTACAATGTTCCCTATTCTTACTATGCATCTTTCCCCGGACTCAATATCGCAAAGCCTCCCGAAAGGATAAAGTCTGTGAGTAGCTTCTCTATACGGTTATTCACCATAAACGGAGGGAGTGTCTCCCCCTCTATTTTACTAAAATAGTCCTGTGCCTTGTTCCTATCTACCGTTTCTTTTAAGGCATCAAAACGTCCATATTCGTTCAAATTATCTTCCGTTATATTTTCCCTCAGCATGTCGCTCAGCAGTTTTTCGGAAATTCCCAGATATTGAACCACTTTCTTTATCTGCTCCGATTTTTCATCTTTCGCATAGCGGACAATATAATCCTGAAAGCTTAATTCTTCCGAAAGCTTGGCATCACCGGTCTGCACATCATGCAAAAAAAGATTCGCGTACTTTTGGTCTTCCTGTGAAAGAAAAGCAAAGGACTTATGTAATTCCGCTAAAGTACTTTCCAAAACCTTGGGGTCCGCATTCGGATCCTCCAGCACCTTTTTCCATTTCTGAAAACGAGAATTCATGTATTCATGGTCAATTACTCCGGTATTCTCTTCCGTAAGATAAGGGTCGATCGGGAAGGTGATTTCCCCGTCTTCTTTGTCCTTCGCTCTCGGCCTAAGTTCTTTATAACGCTGCACCATGATACGGAAAATGTCTTCTGACGGAAGTAAGCTTAGCACTTCTTTTTTTGTTTCTTCCGCTTCTAAAGATGCACTTCCCTTATCCTTTTCTTCTTGCGGCTCTTTTTGCAGGGCAAGTTTTATTTCTTCCAAATAATCTATCTCTTTTATTTCTAGCTCTTTTACTTCTCCTCTACGTTTCTCTTTTAATTCCCTATCCCCTTCTTGTACGCTCAGTATATCCCCATCTTCCGCGTCTTTTTTAAAGATATACTCCTTCCTGTCCCATTGAAATCCCTGAATTCTTGCAGCTTGGAGATAGTTATTGAATTCTCGGAACAACTTGGCAAACTTTGCTTTCGCAGGAACATCCTCCGGCAATTTCTCCATATCCGAAATTCCGGCATTAGCAAATAAATCTTTCATTTCCTCATATACAAGATTCATGTGACGGATATTGTCGGAAAGGTGATCCGCAAAAAGTCCCTCGGGGCGATCTCCGGAATAAAGTTTCACCGCCTCCTCTATATTTTGTTTCATCGTATAAGGCATACGGTAATATCGTATGGATCCAAAGGGCTTTTCATTCATATTGTATAAGCGATTCGTTCTGGAAAAGGCTTGTATTAAGTTCTGATAAACCAGAATCTTATCCATATACAAGGTGTTAATCCACTTGGAGTCGAAGCCGGTAAGCATCTGATTCACTACAATGAGAAGATTCAGCTGCTCTTCTTCCTTGATTCTCTCATAAGACTTTTTATGGGAAAGTCTTGCAGACACATCTTGCTTAAAAAGAGCATATCTACTTAGGTCAAAGTTTTGGTCGTAGAGACGGTTATAGTCTATCAACATCTCTCTTAATCCGTCTTCCTTATCCAGCGACTTCTCTCCACTTACATTATCAATGGTCGGGTCAAAAAGTCCGGTCACCTTGAAGTCAGGATATTTTTCTCGAAATATTTTATAGTACTGTATCGCTTCAGGAATACTGGAAGTCGCGAAAATCGCATGGAACTTGTTATTCCGGCTTAAGGTCAACCAGTTCTCCATAATATCCGTGACTACTGCGCTGCGGTATTTTTCTGTCTGCCAAGCTTCCTTTCCGATGTAATCCTCAATTCCCTTTTTATAGCTACCATCTTCCTGAAGGCTTCCTGCCATAGGAACTTCCTGCGGAGACATAAAATGAAAATATTTTTTCCGCATTACGGGATCGGACAGTGCTTCTTGCTCTGAAGCGGCACCCGACTCATGAAGTGCAACCTTTTTCCGAAGATCCTTTGCCCGATAAACAGAAACCATAGTAGGGTCAAAACCAAGAACATTTTTATCCCGAATTCCATCGGCAATGCTGTAGCGATGCAGTTCATTTCCGAAAATGTCCGCAGTGGTTAGGCTTTTCCTTTGATTTTCCTCCAGTAGAGGCGTTCCGCTAAAGCCGAAAAATACGGCCTTTGGAAAAGTCTCTTTTATCGTAATCAACATCTCCCCTGAGGATGAGCGATGACATTCGTCCACAATAAAGACTATGCGCTTACTCTGCATTTCTTCCAAGTCCTTTGTCCGCATATTTAACTTGGCATCTTCTTTAATCTTACTCATCTTCTGAATTGAAGATACGATGAGGGTATTTTTCGGATCTGCACTTTTTAGCTTGGCAATGAGCATCATGGTGTCGTCCGTCCCCTGAACGTCATCTTTACTGTCCGAAAATGCTTGATATTCCGCCAAAGACTGGGTACCGAGTTCTACACGGTCTATAAGAAACACCACCTTGTCCGCATCCTTGGAATTCGCAATCAGCTGGGCAGACTTAAAAGAAGTCATGGTCTTTCCGGAACCTGTGGTATGCCAAATATATCCGCCCAATTGATTCTTTTCCGACCAATCATGTTTCGCTACCTGATCGGAAATCTTATTGGCAGCATAGTATTGATAGCTCCGCATGACTTTTAGGATACCGTCACTATCGTCAGCCACGGTATAGAATCCAATCAACTGGTGCGCCATAGGAATGGAAAGAAGGCGTTCCGCCACTTTCTGCCAATGGTTTATGGGATCATTGTTCCGATCCGCCCAATGAAAGTAAAAATCCGGATTAAAGCTTCCATCCGGCCCGGGGTTCGCAAAATATAGGGTTTCTTCCGGATTCATCGCCACAAAAACCTGTACCAAAGAAAAAAGTCCGCTAAAAATCCCCTCATGGGCATATTTTTCAATCTGGTGGACTGCTTCCTGTACAGGAACTCCAGAACGTTTCAATTCAATATGAAATAATGGCATACCATTGATCAGAAGCATCAAATCGCCGCGCCGATCCGGTAAAATTTTATCTCGTCTTAAGAAAATCGGCTGTTCCGCAATCTGGTAACGGCTCTGCCCTGCTGCAATTTCCATACGATCATAAATCTTGAGACTGATTTCCTTCCCATAGTGCAAAGTGTCTTTCGGATTCTTTCTGGTAAGGGAAACAGTCTTTCCATTGATAAAGCTATTTAAAGCCAAGGGCGTTCTGCTTCGCTTAATCTGCTCCAGCAACTCCTCCATCTCTTCCCGATTCAAGGGACAATCGTTTAATCTGTCAATTTCCCTGTTATTTTCAAAAAGAATATTTGCCCAGTTCTGAATCAAATCCTCCTCCGTCGGGCTATGAAGTACTTCCCTCTCCCAGCCGTAACGCTGGAGCATTGCGATTAGATTCTGTTCAAATTCCGCTTCTTTTTCAAAATGGTCCATTCCGGTCTCTCCTATTTGCTATGATTTTATGGGTAAATTACTTTCGCTGATGAAGGGTGATAAGGTGGTCGAGGCTTACGAAAAAATTTCCGAGTTTTCTTTGCTCATCAATTGATGGCAATCTTACTGGTGTGTCTTTCACCTGTTCAATTGTATAGTGAGCGATTGTACCCGTGTGAGAAATACTGGCGAGATATTCTCTAAATTCTTCACTCATAAAATATGTATACAGATAAATGCTGTCAAAATTAGCCGAATGCTTTATCCATATGAGATCAGCATCTTTCGAGTACAGAGGCTTATTGTCCGGCATAATATAAGGTATTCCAATACTCCCACCACCTGTTATCAAGATGTCGTTTTTCTCTAATTTGCCAGACGACTTTGCCAGCTGCTCATAAAGTTCAACCGAGATAAATGCCTTCTCATTTTCTGTACCTTTGAAAGCAGAAACCACATCGCTTGACCTGAAAAACGGAACACCATCTTCGGCCCATTCTTCCTTATGGACGCGAGAAGCTGAAAGAACATTTGTCAGTTGTCCAACCTTACGCTGTTCCCAATCGCCAGTAAATCCGGAAAATCTAAATTCGGGAACTTTTTCTCCATTTTTTGGAAAGCAATTTTCCAACATTGCTTTTTTTACTATTTTTAGCTTTTCCAACTTTCGCTGATGAAGGGTGATAAGGTCATCAATCTCATCAAAGTATCTTGAAATTGTTTCCTGTTCCTTAACTAATTTTGGAATGACAATCTCTATATCGGCCATAACATTATTCATCATTTTCGGATTTCCGACATGTGAAACATATTTCCACGCTACAGAATTTAATGCTTCGCTAACTGCTTTATTTGCATATCCTTCTTCCGAAAGAAGAACTCCACAAACATTGGTACAATAGAACTTTCCAGATCTATATCTAACTGTTCCAGCATTAGCTCCATCTGTTGTCCATGTAATAGCATTCTCATATAAATATTCCGAATAGAACCCCATGAGACCCTCATTCTTAGTCTGAGAAGAATACACAGGATAACAATTTTTATCATCTTTTATATCTGCTGTCTCTGTAGCTGCGAGTACATAACCACGTGTAATTTTAAAGATTTCAGAAACCTTACGCTGTTCCCAATCATCTTTAAACCCCTTGAATCTTAATTTCGGTAATCTTCTATCATTCATCTCCGTAATCTCCATCTTTACAATCCGGCATCTTTTTTATCTCTAAGTGTTTTCTCGAAATCAATAATTCATTAGAAAACCAATCATGTGATCGAATTCATTTCTCTCACCGATGGTGAGAGATTTTCTTTCCTGACATCTATCTCATACTACCTCTTCCTATACCGGATATTTTAAGCAATGAAATCCTCTAAATTTCCATTCTCGGCGCTTTCCGATTATTCATGAATGTCCCCTCCAAGCAGTAAGCGAAGTTCCTGAATTCCTGCCATATCCTGTTCTGAACCAGTAAGATTCGAAAGCATATCCATCAGTTCTTTGGAAGTCTCGGCGATTTCTTCCTCCAGGTCGCTCATGGTGGTTTCGTATTTCTTGGAAAGGCTTTCCAGCCCCTTTATAAAGTCTTGTAACATAATGTCCGGAAGGCTGTCGATTCCGTTCACAATAGGGACAATCCACTTGTCGTAGAGAAGTTCTTTTCCCTGCTCCTCTGTAAGATTCTCTATCGTTTCTTTCGTCTTTAAATGAAGCGTATCTTCCTTATCTTTTATTTCGCTCTTTAAACTCTTTTCCTCACTGTTATATCTGTCTGCCTTTTTCAGTAGGGAAATGAGTTCTCCGTTGTTTTCAGCGTCTTCCTGTAAATTCTTTAAAACCGCCTTCATGTTTTTAAAAACAAAGGCATCATTTTCATCAGTTAAAACCTCGGAAATGCTTTCCTTATCCTCTTCGGAAAGGGATTCCAGAAGCTCTTCGATGGATGCTCCTACTTCTTCCAGTTCTCTTCTCTTTCGAGATAGCTCTGATAGTTCTTCCGTAAGACATCGTTTCTGGACTAAATCAAAAGGCAGAATGTGTCCTTTCCAGCCCTCCTGCAGCTCTAGCTCTTTCCCATTTTTCTTTTTGATAAGCATATTGGGGTCAACCTGTTTTATCGCTTGCATCCCTTCTGTCTGGATAAGCTCAAGGTCCCCTGCAATTTCCGTATATTCTTTTTCAAAAAGTTCATAAGCCTGATAAGGATCTAAAAGAGAGACAGCGTCAAATCGAGAAAAGAGTTCCGCCGTGAGAGACTCCTCTGTCTTAGGCACTGATAGACTTTCTGCTCCTTCAATGAGGGAAAATGCCAAAATCTCCCCAAAATTCTGAAAGGCATTTTGAAAATGAAGCAAATATTTCTCCACATCTTTATTCTTCTTCACTGTATTCTTAATCTCTTCCGTCCGCAGCTTAAGATACCCTCCCTCTCCGGTGAAGAGCTCCTCTTTTAAACTTGGAAATTCTTTCCAATATGGAGCAAATTTCTCTAATTCCGTTTCCGGAATTCCACCGAACATAGAGGCATAGATATCATAGCTCTTTGCCTCTTCCTGGGAATCCACATAACGGGGAATATTCAGATTATAGTCATTTTCCCGAATCTCTTTAAGACTGACTAATCGAGAAAACTTAGGGACGGTTCTCCTCTCTCTTACAGTATCTACAATTCTTCGAATATCGGATGCGCGAAGCTTGTTGTTCTTCCCTTCCTTGGCAAATCCTTTAGAGGCGTCGATAATCAAAACATCCGTATTCGTGCTTTCTCTTTTCTGCCGAAGCACCATAATTATGGTCGGGATACCGGTACCGAAGAAAATGTTGGCAGGAAGACCAATGATGGCTTCAATGTTATTTTTCTCAATCAGATTCTTACGAATCACCCCCTCTTCTCCTCCTCGGAAAAGTACTCCGTGGGGAAGAACAATGGTCATCATGCCATCCGGTTTCAAGTGATATAAGTCATGGAGTAGAAAGGCATAATCCGCCTTGGATTTCGGTGCTATACCATATCCTTTGTATCTGGGATCATTTTCCTTTCCTTCCGGATCCCAACGTTGGGAATAAGGAGGATTACTCACCACTGCATCCACATAGAGAGGATCATAGGTTCCCTGTGGATCTGCCTCATCAAAATAAGGCCAGTCCTCTTCCAAGGTATCTCCATTTCTCGTTATGATATTGTCCGGGAGTATTCCCCGCATCACAAGATTCATTCTGGTTAAGTTGTAGGTATTTGCCTTCAACTCCTGTGCATAGTAGCGAATACGGTTTTTATCTTCGATATATTTTGCCGCCGTCTTTCCTATGTTAATCAGCAGGCTTCCCGAGCCGGAAGTCGGATCATAGATTTTAATCTCCGTTCTTCCTTTTAGGTAATTCACAAGGATTTCGGACATTAGAAGCGAAACTTCGTGGGGCGTATAGAATTCTCCCGCTTTTTTTCCGGCATTTGCCGCAAAGTTGGAAATCAGGTACTCATAAATAAACCCTAAAACATCATAATCCTGCTTTCCATTCATCGGGATTTCATTGATTAACTGAATTAAATCGCTGACTGCTTTGGTCTGTGCTTTTGTATTTTCCCCAAGTTTCGAGAGTCCTGTCTCCAAAGTATTAAAGATGCCCTCAAATACTTTCTTATGGGATGGGGAAATCAAACGACTGAAAGAAGAAAGGGCAACCCGTACATTATCCACGGAAAAATCAGCCCCCATCTGAATCCAAGTAGAAAACAAGTCCTTATAAGAGATAAAATATCCTAAACTTCGCTGTGCAATGCTTTTTCCGGAATAGGAATCCTCTGAATCTTCATTGACATATTTTCGGATAGAATCGGCATCATATCCTCGAGACAGAAGCCACTGTTCTTCTTTATCCGACAGATATTTATAAAAAATGAAGCCAAGGATATAGTCCTTATAATCACTGGCTTCGATTTTCGACCGCATACGATTGGCTGATTCCCAGATTTTAGCTGCAAGTTGTTGTTTGTTCATTTTATGCCCCTCTTTTCTTCAAAATTACATTCTATTTTATCTTTTTTCCCTTTACTCTTCAACAAAGAGCCGTTTTGTATTTTCACATTATCTTCACAAATTCCCCGAAATTTTTCAGTTTCATTTCAGCTTCACTTTGTATTCTCTTTGCAGGAAAGGAAATCACAGCTTTCCGAAAAGGCTTCAGCTGACAAAAGCATTTTCCCAAAAAGCCAAGAAGCCGAAAACGGTATATCCGCAGAAAAAAGAAGAAATACTCATCCTAATAAAAAAGAAAAGATTAAAGAAACGTAGAACGCAAAACTTTAATCGGAAAAGAGGAGCTTATGAAAAAGAATTTTAAAAACAAGAAAAACGTAGCCTTATCCCTTTTGGGAATTGGAATGGTACTTGCCTTAAATGCCTGTAGCACATCCGGACAGAGTGCCACTGCGGCAACTCTTTCCAATGCCGATGCTATCGCAAAGGGCGAGAAAACCGTCATTACTATTCAAAATGATACGGTTTCCATTAACGGAAACGGCGCAACGGCAGAAGGAAAAACCATCACCATCAGTGAAGCCGGAACTTATCAGTTTAGCGGAAAGCTGAGTGAAGGGCAGATCAAGCTGAAGACTGAGGGTACAGTAAACTTTATCTTCGATAATTTCTCCCTCTCAAATTCAAAGGATGCCCCAATTGTCGGAGAAACAGGGAATCTGAATATTTACCTTAATGAAAATACGGAAAACACGGTAAGCGATCAGAGAGCCGCAAGCAATACCTCTGATGAAAATGCAAGCGCAAAGACCGATACTTCCGAAGAAACCTATGATGCAGCGATCTACAGTGAAAACGATATCACGATATCCGGAACAGGAAAACTCACGGTTGAGGGCGGTTATGAGGATGCCATTCACAGTAAGACCAATCTTACCATTGAAAATGGAACTTACACCATCACGGCTTCTCACCACGGTTTAAACGCGAAGAAGATCCTTACCGTAAAGGACGGTTCCTTTGATATCACAACGGTAGAGGACGCACTGCACTCGAAGGGGGATGTCACAGTTGAAAAAGGGACCATCGACATCAATGCAGGAGACGATGCACTCCATGCAGATAATACCCTGACGGTAAAGGACGGCACCATCAATATTAAAAACTCCAACGAAGGTTTGGAAGGAATCACCGTAAATGTAGAGGGCGGAGACATTGCCATTTCTTCTACCGATGACGGTATCAATGCTGCCGGAGAGTCCGAAGACGGCTCCAGCGTAAATTACGCCATCAATATCTCCGGAGGAAATATCAAGATTGTTCCGGGTGGAGACGGAATCGATTCCAACGGAGACCTGAATGTTTCCGGCGGAACCATTATCGTAGACGGTCCCTCTGACGGAGGAAACGCCCCGATTGACTATGACGGTACGGCAACCGTGACAGGAGGCACTATCCTTGCAAGCGGTAACTCCGGGATGTTCCAGAGCTTTAACGGACAAAACACACAGTCCAGCATTGTTTACTACCTAAGTGGAACCGGCAATGCGGGTGACAGCATAAAAATAACGGATGAGTCCGGAAAGGAAATCTTCTCCGCAAGCAATCTCACCCAGAGCTACAATGCCGTGCTTTACAGCAGTCCGGATCTGGAAAACGGTAAGACCTATAAAATCAGTGCCGGAAGCAACGAAGAATCCGTCACGATTAGTGATACCACAAACACCATCGGAACCGGCGGTATGGGAATGAGCATGGGACAGCCCCCGATGATGGGGAATAACGGTCAGAATGACGGTAATGACCAAGGACGCCCCCCAATGCCCCCCATAGGTGGAAACGGTCAAGGCGAAATGCAGGGTCAACCAGGCGGTAACGAACAGCGGGGCGGATACGGACAGCATGGCGGTGACGGTATGGGACAACCTCCGATGATGGGCGGTTACGAGCAAAACGGCGGTATGGATCAGGGAAGACCGCCTATGCCTCCCATGGACGGTAACGGACAGCGTAATGGAAATGGACATCCCCCTATGATGGAAAACAAAGAAAATCAGAACTCCAATTCCGACTCCACAAATAAAAAAAGCAGGAGTAGAAACAAGCAGAAGCCAAATAACAGTAATGGAACTACCAAACAAAAGCCTAATAATGGCAGAACAACAAAAGAAAGTGAAGGTACAAGTGGAAGCATTCCCAAAAACTAGGAGTTTCCCGGAAAGGAGAATGCATGAAAAGACAATTCGCCCTAATACCGGCCTATAAACCGAATGAAAATTTGATTTCCTTTATACAGTCTCTGGAAGCAAGGGAACTTGAGGTAGTAGTGGTGAATGACGGCTCAGGGGAAGACTATCTTCCCCTCTTCCATAAAATTCAGGAGCAGAGCCTTGCAAAAGTCATTCACCTTGAAAAAAATCAAGGGAAGGGTGCCGCTCTAAAAGCAGGGCTTTCCTACCTGAATACCATAAACGATGACTTTCAAGTCATTACCCTCGATGCGGACGGACAACATTCCTTACAGGATGCTCTCTTCCTCTTACAGAAGTCTCTCGAGAACGAAGGAAGCCTTCTTCTCGGATCCAGAGCGCAGTCCAAGGACTCTCCACTCCGTTCCCGCATCGGAAATTACATTACAAAAAAGGTATTTTCCCTCACTACCGGTGTAAAAGTAGAAGACACCCAGACCGGAATGCGTGCCTTTTCAAAGCAACTGATTCCGAAGCTTCTCAAAATTCAGGGAAATCGCTACGAATACGAGATGAATATGCTTTTAGACTTTGCGAAGCAGGGCATTTCCATAAAAGAATATCCCATTGAAACCATTTATATTAACGACAATGAAGAAAGTCACTTTGATACCGTGAAGGATTCTATCCGGATTTATAGTCAGATTTTGAAGTTTATCTCGAGTTCCCTGCTCTCCTTCTGTATCGACTTTCTGCTCTATACATTGAGCTTCGCCCTAAGCGGAAGCATCCTTTTTTCCAATGCTTTTGCCCGACTCATTTCCTTACACTGCAACTTTTTTATGAATAAAAACTATGTTTTCCAAAATGCTTCCGAACGGACAGGGAAAGAGAATCCCGCTTGGAAAAAAATAGCGGAAGAGACCGAGAATGTGACCGCAAAGGGGGAAAAAGTTGAACGAACAGAAGCGATAAAGAGGGAGCATTTAAAGGAATACCTCTCCTACCTGGGACTTGCCCTATCTCTCTTTGCCATGAACACGCTACTCTTAAGTGCGATTGCAGAAGTTCTCGGCATCAACGCCTACTTAGCAAAAATCATCACCGAAATTCTTTTATTTATCTTGTCCTACTTCGTACAGAAACAGCTTATATTTTCCAAACAGGAAAATGTGCCGTTTCACACTGAAAATACGACTCACGCCAATGAAAATGCACCGTTTCACAACGAAAATATACCTTTTCGCAATGAATACACTGCGTGAAGTACAGACGACACAGTTCGAATACACTGCGTGAAACGGATCCGCACACACGAATGCACTGCGTGAAGCACGGGGGAACACACTTAGAATATAAACATTACCTCGTAATGTTCACCATAAAGAAGGGAGAAATCCATTGAAAAGACTGAATACAAAAAAAGCGGGCCTTCTCTACGGCCTGGTCTTATTTTCCTATACAAGCTATGCACTCCTCGATACCTTTGTCATCCCGCATCCGATGAAGACGGTCATGGCAGAGAGTGCGAATGTCGAAGCAACAAGCGGGATAAAAGAAAGCATAGAAGCCAAAATCAATGAGAAGCTGGGGCTTTCCGAAGCTACGGTGGCCTCTCTTACGGAAAATACAAACGGAAATAGTAGCGATAGCGCAGGACAAAGCGCAAGCGAAGCTGAAAACAACTCGGGAAGCGCAGTAAGCAGCTCCGGAGCAAGCAATGCCTCCAAAAGTGGTACAAATACCGGAGACAGCACAAACCTTAGCGCCTCCTCCATAGAAGGCGGTACCGTAATCGGAAGCTATTCCGACAGCAATGTTTCCATAACACTAAAGGAATATCGGGAGTATGACAGTGCGATTTATGTTGCGGACATCACGGTATCGGATGTTTCCTATTTAAAGACCTCTCTCGCAAGCAATACCTACGGCAGAAATATCACAGATACCACTTCCGATATCGCAAGCGATAACAACGCTATCCTCGCGATTAACGGAGACTACTACGGGGCAAGGCAGAGCGGCTATGTCATTCGAAACGGAAGCCTCTACCGAAACAGTTCCGGAAACAGGGATGCTCTTGCCATTATGAAAAACGGAGAATTTAAATTTGTATCAGAGGGTGAAACTTCCGCTGAAACACTCCTTCAAAACGGTGCTTTACAGGTATTTTCCTTCGGCCCGGTACTCTTGGAAGACGGCAGTATTTCCGTTTCGGAAAATGACGAAGTCGGCATGGCTATGGCCAGTAACCCGAGAACCGCAATCGGCTATCTTGGAAAGAACCACTATGTATTTGTAGTTTCCGACGGAAGAACGAGTGAAAGCGCAGGACTAAGCCTCTATGAGCTGGCCGAGTTTATGCAGTCTCTTGGCGTAGTGGACGCCTACAATCTGGACGGCGGCGGGTCTTCCACCATGGTCTTTAAGGGTGAAGTAATCAATACCCCCACCACTAACGGGCATTCCAGCGAAGAAAGAGCCGTCAGCGACATTCTTTATATCGGAGGTAAGCAGTCATGAAAAAGACAATCCAGTATTTACTCCTATCCGTATTTGTCTTTATTTTTGCCCAAATATACGAGTATTTTTCCCATGGTGTATACTCGAACTATATGCTTTACGCCTTTTTAATCCCCTTCCTGGGGCTTGCTCTGCCAAGCTTCCTATTGCACAGTCTTAAGAAAGCTCTCCCGGCAAATTCCCGTTTCCTATGGAAATGCGGAATCGCAACCCTTACGGTAGGCTCTATTTATAAAGGCATACTCGAAATATACGGAACAAACGGCTACTTTGAATTCCCCTATCTTTTTATTGGTGTAGCATTTTGCATTGTTGCCGGAATTACCGTTTTTAGCAGAAAAAGAGACTTAGCCTGTACCACATGCTAAAATCAAGGTATCGTACGCTGGAGAAGCTCGGTCATAAGAATCAGGACTGCGATTTTTCAAATCCACGCTCTGATTCCGGCTAAAGTCCATGAATAAAAGGGGCTGTGAAAAATCATTTTGATTTTTTACAGCCCCTTTTTTTTGACTCTTAAAGGCTATTTCTTATTACTTCTTTTAGTCATAAGATAGTACAGAGCGATACAAAGTGAACTCATGGCAAGGGCAAACGCGTAGTAAAGCATCTTTGAGCTGTCCGCTGTTTTTACCTTTCCAAGCCCCGCTTTTCGCAGAGTGCTTAAAAGCTTTTTAAGCCGCCTTAATTCTGCCAATTCCTCACCGGATAAGGCTCGCTTTCTGCTTATTGCAAGAAGCTCTTCTATCCGCTTTTCTATTTCTCTAGCCGTTCTCGGAACCTTCGGCTTGGAGCTCGCCTTCTCCTCCGGTTTTCCTTCTTCTTGCGTTGTCACATCCGGAACAGGGGGAATGATTTCCGGCTCTCCCGGTCCGCCCGGAGTCGGCGGCACAACGGGAATCGGTATCGGTTTATGTCCCCCTCCACCGCCTATGCCGCCTCCACTACTGCTTCGCGTATATTGATTGTCAAAAACAATCTCCGTTACTTCTTCTCCGGCCTTATAAATCTTCTTTTCTACAATCAAATCATAAATGCTATCCTCGCTTTGTCTTACATCAAAGCTGATTGTATAGACAGAAGGATCATAAGTATAACCGAGAAGCCCGTCATTTACTTCCTCCAAAGTGTATTTAAAGGTTCCCGGTTCTGTAAAATGTATCGGCTCAAAGGCTGTGTGCCCCTCTCCCACAAGCATCACGATTTCACTATCCGAGAAGCTGCCATCCGGCATAGGCTGTCCTGTACCCGGGGCTTCCGCTTTCAGATTAAATTCGAAATTGGCAGCAGATGCGGGAGGAGTACCGGAAATAATCTTATCCAGTTCTATTCTTCCCTCTGTGGAATAAGGCTTAAAAGTGTTCGTGAACTCCAAATCATCTCCCGATACCAAAGCAAAGAGCTTACCAACTCCAAAGTCCCTTACCGAAACCTTTATATTTCTTATCGGATTTTGGTCATTTTCCACTCCGGGATACTCTCCACTTTCCTCAATCGTGTACTCATACACGCCTTGCGTTAGGAATTCAATCTCTCCAAAATTCACCTCTCCTCCGTCCGCATCCGGGTTTTTAAGGGTCAGACTGTCTCCCGTCCCGGCAGCGGCAGGCATCGGACAGGACGGAGTCTTTCTCTTTAAGGTAAAGTTAAAGTGGTGACGGATATCCGGTGTCCTAAGTCCCGGAGCTGCAGAAAGAATTTTTTGTACCTTAAATTCCGTCTTATAATGAGAGGAGAGCCTATAAGCATTGCGGAAGATAAGGGGATGAGCCGCATTGTAAGTCAAATTCGAGGTCAGCTGTCTATGGTCCGGGTCCGTCACGGTAATGGTAACAAATTTTTCTCCCATATCCTGTTTTGTAACACCGTCAACATCTCCTTCTTCATGAATCTTATACTTATAGGTTCCGGGACGAAGCACGCGGATATCGGTAAAGCTTGCCGTACCTCCGTCGGGATCGGGATTCGTTATAGGAAGTAGAGGATTCCCGTCTTTTTTCTCTACCGGCGCTCCGTTTAAATCGGTCATCTTATAAGTAAATTTTCCGTTAATCGGGGGCGGAGACGTTCCCGGCTCTATCTCCAAAACCTTCTTTACAGGAAGGTCAAAAATATACGGCTTGACCAGTCTATGTTTTGCAAAAGACTGCAAGGTTTCCACAATCGCAGTGGAAGGAGGCTGTGTCCCCTTAAACTGAATACACTTCATCTGTGACGTATTGACATTGACTATACTTACCTTCGCCTGATCTGTCGTTGCCTTCATTTTTAGATTGGCAATCAGTAAACCTTGCTGGTCCAGCGTAAATTCCTTTCCGGTAGCTGTAGTACGAAGGTCAAAGGCGATAGCCTGAATCTGCTTCTTATCTATACCGGTATTCGCACTCTCATTTTCATAGTTCCATTCTTTCCAAATGCTTGTGCCGGTATTCTTAGGATTATTCGGATTTCCATCCGTTGCATAGCCCGGATCATACAGTGCTTTACCAAGGTCTTTTTGTGCCTCGGTCGGAACGCTGTAGGAAACGAATACTCGGGGTTTTAAAGTATCCAAAGAAGCCGAATTGGCAGGATCATAGGTTCTCTTTGTAAGCATGGTCTCAATATCTACGCCGTCAAATTCCCCGTTCTTATCTCCTAAAAGATCGAAAAGTACCATATCCGTGGTTCTGGTTGTCCCAGCCGCCTGATAAAGTATACGATATTTATAAGGATCCCCCATATAGCTGATATTGTCCGTCAGATAATTCGAGTTAATCTCTGTTGATACGGTATTCGTAAAGCCCGCTTCCAGAACCGTGACCGGTCCATAGACCATCGGTCTTTGGATAACCGAAGTGGTAAAGCGAGGATTCAGTTCAGCCGCATCATGTCGAATATTCTGATAATAGCGAATCTTTTCCAGAACAGGAAATTTCCCCCGTTCATCGGATATATAGTTCCCAAACCAGACCGTGTTCGGGTCCGTGTTGACATAGCCCACGGTATTCACCACATTTCTTCCCCTGTCAACAATATTGAAGTAGGGGTTACTTAGGGTATAAGTCAGCTTCCAGCCACTTATGTTAAAACGCTTATTCCAAAGACGGTGAACGGGATCGTTCGGTGCGGAAAAGCGAATGATCATCATATCCTGCCCCGAACCTTCCCAGTTTTTGGAGATTTCAACCGTATAATCATGTCCCCTCTGATATCGCAAGGAAGGCGTAACCGCCCAACCGTCAAGCCATGTTCCGATATCAATGGAACTTTCGATAACCTCCGTTCCGGCGGGCAATAAATCATAGATGATGCCTTGGTTAACTTGATAGGTTTTGGTATATTCATCCCCTTGAAGACTGGCGGGTAATGATCCTGAATTCGTTCCTTGAACCAAAACATCGATGGTTTGTGTGCCGGTTTCAGGATGATCCTCAAAGTTTTTATTGACCTTGGTAAGTGTGGAAATGATGTTTAAGGGGGTCAGAACATAGCCTATCTGCGGCCAGTAATGCCCAATACGTGTTCCTACGGGAGCTTTGCTATATTGTCTGCCTTCTGCAATTGCGGCTCCTGCAAGAAAATTGACATTATAGTCATCCGTTCTCTCCATAGTGGCAGATATGGTATTCTGCATTGCCGGAGTGGGGGTAATGTCAATGGTATAGCTACATTCAAACTCATTCCTATAGTAGGGGGAGTTTTGCCTCAATTGTAATCCTACTATCGCATTTTTATCGCCCGGGACAACATGCTCCAGGCTAATCTGATTGTTTACACCAATAGCCGCTCCGGAATTCGCGGTATAGACCGGTGACGTCTGCCCCGGCTCCGCAGTAAACACCGGTTTTCCTTGGCTATCATAGGAAAATGCTCCATACTTAAAGTAGTTTGGTTCACCTTTTTTTCTCAACCAGACTTCTACCGAAGGATAGTTTTCATGCCTTGGCCGCATGTTGGGCTTTTCATTAAACTTAACGCCGGGAACTATGGAATTTACCTGCTCCACATCATAAACCTTCATCCAATCCAGATAGATACTGCTATAATGGTAGTCATCCTCCGTAAGAACATAGGGTCTTCCCCCCCCCGATGAAAGTCGTTTGCGTTTCCCTTATCAAGTTCGAGCCCATCCAGATCATCCTTTGCAAGGTTCGTGCTAACGGGTTTTCCGTTCAATGGACTCGGGTAACGAATCTTGGAAGTAAAGAGATAGTACTTTCCGTCAGTGATCGTAACTCCGGAACCATTCGGGTCAGCGCTTCCCTTTGAAGTAGAATAGTTCGTTCCGGAAAAAGCTATATTTTCGGCATCCGCTTTGTACACCGCAGAAAGGCTAAAGCTCTTGGTCCGCGTTCCGTGTCGTAAGGGAGCGCTTTTTCCTTCCTTATAGATACTCTGTAAGCCAAAGATATCCAGAAAGTTCTGTCTTTCCTCAACAGCATATTTTTTATAGGAAAACATCCCGCCACCCTTTGGCGCGGGGAAGATTCTCATAATCTCGCTCTGCGGGACAGATAAATTCTCCCTCTTATGTCCGTCCGCCCAGATTTCCGTAAATTGAATCTCATTTTTTATTTGTAATCCATTCTCCGCTACATTTTGTGTAGGATCATCCAATGCCGCTTTCAATTTTGAATAGTGATACTTAAACAAAAGGGCATAGAGCTGAGAATTGTATTTCGCATAGGGAGAGTAATTGTGTTCCGTTAGATACGGTTCATTATCCGGTAATCTGTAAACGCTGGGGTCTTGGGATATACCAGTCTGAACTCTTCCAATAGGATTTACAAGGTATCGTTCATTTCCTGCCGGGAGTGGGGCAGTAGGCAGAAGATCCATATACTTGGTGATATTTCTATATCCGTCTCGTGCGTAAGCTTCGATATTATCCTGCCCGTCCAGATTATAAAGATAATAGTCTCCTCTGTAATCCATAGGCATCTTTTTCGCACCGACAAGGGTACCGCCATCCATTTTGCTAGGATCTATATTAAGCTGATATGTAAAGGGCTGTGAACTTCCCCTTGCTCTGTCTACTCTTACATACCATACGGCATAAAAGTAGTCATTTGCGTCGGCGGGCACCGGCCCCCAAGAAGGATCCCATTTAAAGAATACACCTCCATTTACATCGGCAGTACCCGGCTTTAAAGTAACCTTCGTCGGATTAACTTTGGTTTCTACATGAACTGACATCCTTTTCTCGGACTCTCCATTTAAGAGTCCGTTGTTTTCAATCTTTAATTGAATAGGAAACTCATAATCGTAGACACCTTTATTCAGTGCATTATCATGATGCACCTTCAACATGCTGGGAGTGAGGTCGTAAGCAAAGTCCGCCTTAAAGGTGATTCCGCCACTTAATATGTTATAGTTCTGTAAGCACAAGAAGGGCTCCCCGTCCTTTTCTTCCAAGGTATAGTTGAAGCTACTCTGGTCGTTGGTATCCGGGGCCATGGGAATTCCGTGCCTAACAGAGGGCTCCACCTTATATACCCAGTTTTCCCTACTACTGGATACAGTGATTTTATTTTGATTCCAAGCAGTATCATCCCAGCCCTTAAAGATACGGGCAGGGATATAGAGTTTTACAGACCCGGGATTGTATTTTGTATTTTTATCTCCTCTTAGGGTCATCTCTACCGCAAGTGTTGTCGTATTCACTGCATTGGAATAATATTCAGGCGGAACAATACTTAGTTTTTCCTGTTTTCGTATATCTCCATTACTGCCATCCGTATAACTATGCCCGGTCCTTGCCGCCACTGTTCCGGCATGAGGATCCGCCGGTTCCTTCCAATACGCCCGCAATTCATGCGTAACAATCCCCGGGGCTCCCATCAATCTCGCCAGTACGAAGGGACTGAAATGTTTTGTGGAGAAAACAAGACTTTCCTCCTCTTCCTTAACCGGAAGAATCTCTGTCGGACGTCCTTCGGAAAGATGCACAATGCGAAGTTTCTCCTCCGCTTCTATCTCTTCTTTCTCCTTTTTATCCTTTTTATCCTCTTTCTCCGCTTTAGCTTCTTTTTCCGCTTTAGCTTCTTTCTCCGTTTTATTTTCACTCTCTGCTTTCGCTTTTAGCTCTAGCTCTTTTTCTTCCTTTTTTTCCAGCTGTTCTTCGATTTTTTTTGCAAGTTCGGAATCCGTTACTTTCTCTTCTACTTTCTTGCCTTCGTTCTTTTTTTCCACTTCCTCCGCTCTGCTTATCTCTACAGCTTCTTCCTTCGCAGTCGAATCCTCTGTATCTTTTCCTATGATTTCTTCTTCTCGCTCATCTTCTTCCAGAGCTTCCTTAATTGTTTCTGTCTTTTCCAGACGGATTTCGACTTTTTTTCCATTCTTAGGCTGGACTTCTGTTTCTACCCCGTCAATTTCCCGGTAAAAAGAAATATCCACTACTTCTAAAACCTCTATCTCCGGTTCTTCCTTTGCTTCTACTTCTTCTACTCCTTTTGCTTCTTCTGCTTCTTTTGCTTCTTTTGCTTCTTCTACTTCCCCTTTTTCTTCTTTTAATTCTATTTTATCTTCTTTTGATTCTTCCTTTTCTTCTGCCTTCGCTTCTTTCTTCGCATTCTCCTTACGATACTCTGCTTCCAAAGCTGCCTTTGCTTCTTGGATAATGGATTCTTCTTCCAGTACTTCTACCTTCATCGTGGTTCCTTCAAAAAAGGTTTTATCTCCAAAAATAGCCGTTACCGTAAGGTCATGGTCTGCCTGCTCACTAAAATAACCGGCATCCATATATACCGCTTTTTTCTTCTGTGCTTCTTCTTCGGAAAGTCCGGACTCTCCCGCTTCAGAATTTTCTTCGGAGCCATCCTCAGCACCTATCTCCTCCGGGCGGTCTTCTGCAATATTTTCTCCGTTTTCAGCCTGATTGCCGGCTTCCTCTTTATTAACGGATGAAATCCCCTCTTCTGAAGAGGCACTCTGCTGTTCTTCCGACTCAATCCGTTCGGCTATCTCTTCCAAATTTCCCTCTGCACAGCTCATTCCCTGCATACTTCCTACAAGTAAAACAAAGCACAGGAAACACGCCATTCCTTTTTTGAAGATCTGCCTTGACCATAATTTCGGCTTAAATAAGCCACTCTCGAAATGGATATCCTTCTCGCTCCCCAGTTTTTTCATCATATACCTCGGCTTTCTTAATTTCGTGTATGATATATACTTCTGCAACTTTCCTATATGCACAAGTACCCTTAACTGTTTATCGACAATATAATAGATTTTTATCCGTTTTCGATCCATTTTTTTATCAATTTTTTATAAAAACAGATTTATTCGTCAAGATTTTCCTTAAATCATCCAATGTTTTTCTGTAGGATTTTCCGCGTAAAAAAGAAGCCCGAGGAACTGTTCCTCGAGCTTCTTTGTTATTTCTTCTTTCTTCCGTAAATGCCGTAGAAGGCAAGTCCGAGAATACTTAAGATAAATGCAGCTGCATAATACAGCATCTTAGAGCTATCATCCGTCCTTACCATTCTGGACCTACGAGCCTCACTAAGTACCTCCCCCCGATTGTCTATGGTTCCTAAAGGAATGGAACGGTCTTCACCAAGTGTATCTCCCGTTTTCTTATCCGCACCGTCTACTGTTCCGGGGTTTCCCGGCGTGGACGGTACTCTCGGAGTGGAACCGCCGCCACCTCCGCCGCCGATACCTCCTCCGGAATTTCCTTTGTAGTGATTCTTAAAGACAATCTCCGAAAGCTCCTCCTCTTCCTTGTAGATTTTTTCTGTAGCAAGCAGATTCTCGGGGTTTTGCTTGTCACGACTTACCGTATAGACGATTTTATAAACGGAACGGTCATAGTCATAAGCTCTTAAACCATCATCCTTTTCACTTAATGTATAGGTATAGACGCCCGGGAAGAGGAAACTAATGGGAGCAAAACGCTCTGTTCCTTCTCCCTGCATGATTAACTCTGCCTCTTCCCCGTTACTGTCTCCCGGCATCGGTTGCGCCAAGTTTTCTCTTAACTCTGATCCGGAAGCAACTCCCACGGAATCTTTTTTGAGAATAAAACGGAACCGGTCTTTCGGAGCCCTCCGCCCTTCTTCGGCCTCCACTTCTTTCCGTACCGTCAATTCAATGCTTAGCGGCTTAATTAAACGATGTTTACTTCCGGTATTCAGGATTTGCAACGGAGCATTTTCAGGACGTTTTTCGGTATTGTACCGCACCGAATGAAAATAGGCTGTATTACTACTCTCCAGATCCTTTTTAGCTTGCTTTGTCGTAGCCTGCATCTTTACATAGGCAACCAGAATCCCGGCTTTATTCAAGGTAAAATCCTTACCCGATTTCGTCTTTCTAAGGTCAAATGCGATTGCTTTTATCTTCTTTCTATCAACCGTATTTTGGCTTTCGTCTACATAATTCCATTCATGCCATATACCATTCGTAAGATCTCTTTGCGAATCCGTCGGAACTTCCGTTGCATAGTATACCTTAGGATTTAATGTATCCGCGCTATCGGGATTTCCATACGAGGGTTTTGTCAGCATACTGCTGATGTCTACTCCGACAAAGTCCCCATTTCTCTCGTCGTCCTCACCCAAAATATCAAAGAGCAACATATCTGTTGTTCTGCTGTCCGCATTCGCCCAGTAAAAAAGTCTCTGGGTATAGGAATCTCCCATATAGCTTACATTTTGCCCAAGATAATTCGGATTGATTACCGTGCTGATCGTATTGTTAAAGCCGCCTTGCGTTTCGGTAATGGCTTCAAAAGGCATCACCTCCTGCACAACAGAGGTCGTGAACTTCTTATTCTTTTTCGCTTCTTTTTCGCGTATCTTTTGATATTTCAAAATATCCGCCACTCGTGGATACTCTCCCGTCTGATCGGAGATATAGTTTCCGTTCCAGATGGTATCCGGATCCTGATTGATATAGCCCACGGTATTGATTGCACTTCTTCCTCTATCCAAAATATTGGTAAACGGATTATAAAGCGTATAAGTCATCTTCCAACCGCTTAAATTGTTGCCTTTATTCCATTCGCGGTACTTCTTGGTCTCCGTGTTTTCCGGTGCGGTGAAGTCAACAATCAGCATCGTTCGCCCCGAGTATTCCCAGTTTCGATCCAGTCTAACTTTATAATCTTTTCCTCTTTCAAAGCGTAGCTCTTCCGATACAGCATGTCCGCTACTCCAAGTTCCAAGCTGAATAGAGGCTTCATCCACATAGGTTCCTGCCGGAAGAAGATCATAGATCGTGCCCTTGTTCACCTGATACTGCTTGGTTATTTCCTCTGTCTGCAAGCTTGCGGGAAGAGCCCCTTGATTATAACCCATCACGCGTACGTTTAGACTCTGTACAGCATTTTCAGTATCTCTTTTAAATGTTGCAGAATCATAGCTCTTATTCAAATTGGAAGAAATCTTCAGCGGTGACAAAGTGTATCCAACCTGGCCCCAATACTCTCCGATCCTGCCTTTGTTCTTCACTTCGTCAAGCTGTCTTCCTTCCGCAGTTGCCGCACCACCGATAAAGCTGATGTTATAATCCTCCCCCTTCTCCATAGTATTCTTAAGCTCTGTCTTCATCTCATCACTTGGGGTTATTTCCAAAGTGTAACTCAGGTCAAATCCGGTACTGTAATAGGGGGAATCCTGTTCCAGCTTTAAGCCTACAATACTCTTTCCAAAGACAGCATCGAGATCCAACTGCTTTTGGTCTGAAATGATTTCTCCTTCGCTTGCATCTTTCTTAGTAAATATAACTTGTCCGTTTTTGTTATAGGAAAACTTTCCGTACTCGAAGAAGCTACTTTCACCCTTCTTCCGTAAAAATACCGTTACAGGAGGATAAGACTCGTCTTTCTTTCTAAGCTCCGGTTTCTGGTTAAAGGGCACATAAACATTTTTAACCTTCTCTACGTCATGAACTCGCATGTCCTTCATGTAGATGGAGCTGTAATGATAATCCTCATCCGTTAAGGGGTATTTTTCTCTATAAGCATCCGTATCCGCTCCTGTAGTATGGTCAAGTCCGGAAAGATCATCCTGTGACAAGTTTCCGTTTACAGATTTTCCATTGATACTTCCCCCACCTTTAGTTCTGACCGAAAGAAGATAATACTTTCCGTCTATAAGGGTAACACCGGATCCCTTCTTGTTCGGATCGGAAGAAGTGGTATACGATCCATCTTCCTTTAGAGTTACATTTTCATTCGCCGCCTTATAATCGGTCGTTAAGGTAAAGCTTTGTAAGTAATTACCATACCGTAATGGAGCAGATTGTCCATCTTTATAAATCGATTGCAAACCGAAAATATCCGGAGCATTTTGTCTGATTCCGGTATTGTACTTGTTATAAGAAAAACCGCCGCCGCCATTCGGACGGGGGAAAATAGTCATAGGCTCACCCTTAACCTCAACCTCTCGTACGTGTTTATCTGCCCAAGTCTCCGTAAACTTTATCTGATTTTTTATGGTAATACTATTTTTGTAGTTGCCCTGTGCATCCTTAAATTTATCAAAAGGATATTTATAAACCAAGGCATAGAGCTGAGAGTTATTCCGTCCATTGGGGTGGTAATTATCCCATCCTAAGTACGGCTCCTGGGAAGGTAATTTCGGAACACTCGGATCCTTGGAAATCCCCACATAGGTTCTTCCAATCGGGTTTTCCAGATATTTCTCACTCTCCGCCGGCTCTTTTCTTCCCATATACTGGGCAATCTTCGGGTAGCCGTTTCTCGCATAAGCTTCAAGAGTATCGTCTCTAAAATAGCTGTTCCAATACTGATTCGTAGGGATCTTTTTTGCTCCTACCAGATCTCCGCCGTCTTCCTCTCTGAGAACACGTTCAAACTTATACGTAAACGGCTGAGAGCTTCCTGTTGCTCTGTCTACCTGCACATACCAAACTGCATAGAAATACTGACCTTCATCAGTTGTTGGCTTGTCTCCCCAGCTTGGATCCCAGTTAAAATATACACCGCCGTTCACATCCGCTGTTCCGGGCTTTAGTGTCACCTTGGTCGGATTCACCTTTGTTTCTACATGTACAGACATTTCCTGCTCTGCTGTCGCATTTAAGCTGCTGTCCTTATTATTTTTCACCTCCATGGTGACAGGGAATGCATAGTCATAAACGCCCTTTTCTTCGCCGTCTTCCGACTTATGCGTAACCTCAAGCATACTAGGCGTAAGATTATAAGCAATATCCACATTAAAACTGACACTGCCCTTTAACTCTTCAAAATTGCTTAAACGTAAGAATTTTTCCTCACCCTTTTTTATGATTTCGTAGCTAAAACTGATTTGCGAATTTCCTTCTTCACCCTTCTTCGGAATACCGTGCTTTGCAGCCGGCATAACAGGATAGGCTCCCCCCTTGTTTATCGTGGTAGATACCGCAACTTTATCCAAATCATCCTTATCCCAGCCCTTAAAAATGCGGGCAGGTACGTCAATCGTCACCTCTCCCGGAGCATACACCGTATCCACTCCACCTTTTAAAGTAAGTTCAATTCCCAAGGTGGTTGTGTTTAAAGCATTGGAACCCTGTTCAGGAGGAATAATCCTGAGATTCTTCTGCTGTCTCATGCGATACTCTGCCTGCGCCTTAGAATCCGAAAGCGAACTGTCCTCTACAATCTCATCCGTATAGCTGTGTCCATTTGCCGCTGTCGGTTCCTCTCTCCAGAAAGCTCTAAGCTCATGGCCTTCCGGAGTCGTCGTTGCACCCGATGCAGCCAGTATCACATACGGGCTAAAGCTCTTTGCGGAAAAGCTTAAGTCTTCTCCCTCATCCTTCAAAGTAAGAGTCTCCGCCTTCTGCCCTTCATCAAGGTGCACAAGCTGTAAATCCTTCTTCTCTTCCAGAGCTTCTTTCATCTCCTGCGTCTTTTGCAGACGAATCTCTACTTTCTTCCCTTTTTTAGGCTGTACTTCTCTTTCTTCGCCGTCAATCAGACGATAAAAAGAAATATCCACTGCTTCCAAAACGGTCAGCTCCGGCTGTTCTTCCGAATCCTTACTCCGGTATTCCTTCTCAAGATGGGCCTTTGCTTCTTCCAGCACAGCTTCCTCTTCAATGGGAACAAGTTTCATGAAAGTTCCCTCAAAGAAGGTGCCGTCTTCGAAGGACGCAGTGTACAAGAGATTTCCTCCGGAAAGTGCTTCAAGAGAGCCGGCTTCCATATATTCCGGCTTTTCCTCTTCTTTGCTCTCTTCGGCTTCCTTCGCTTCTTCCGATTCCTTCGCTTCTTCCGATTCCTTCGCTTCTTCCGATTCCTTCTTCTCCTCGGATTCCCCGCTGTCGTCGGAAGTCTTATTCTTTTCTTCCTCTGAAGATTCTTCTTTCTCCGCTTCCTCTATATTTTCTTCCATTTTCCCTTCTTTTGAAGAATCTTCTTTTTCTACGGAAGAACTTAACTTTTCTTCCGCTTTCATCCCTATCTGCTCAGCGATTTCTTTCGCATTTCCTTCTGCATAAGTCAAAGCCTGCAGATTGCCAAGAAGCATTAAAAAAATAAGGAAATACGCTATTCCTTTATTTAAAAATTTCTTATTTCTCTGATGCCTCTGCGACACTCTTCGTCGGGAAGAATGTTCTCCTTCTCTTTCTCTCTTGTTCATCGCACTCCTCTGCTTTCCTTTTCTGTGCCGTCATAAAGATGCCTATTTGTTTTAAAAAATAAAAATTGAATACAATTCAAGTTTTTCTTAAGAAATTTTACTATAAATTTTAATATAATCAAGCTAATTAATCTGTTTCTGTTACAAAGTAAAAAAAATCAAAGACTGTCAAAGAAATTCCAAGATAGTTCAAAAATTGAAGTTTAAAATTTTTAACGAATCCATGGCAAAAACACAATGAAATGGATGTGCTTCTTCTCACTCTCGACCTTTATCTCCCCTTTATGCATCGTGACAATTTCCTTGGCAATGGAAAGGCCGAGCCCGTAACCCTTTCCTCCGGAATGAGACTCATCGAGTCTAAAGAAGCGTTTAAATAAATTCTTTCTTTCCTCCTCTGAAAGCGCCCTTTCGATAGCATTGGATATACCAAGCACAAGCAATTTTTTCTTTTTCACTAAAGATAATTCCGTGGCTGTATTCGGAACAGAGTACTTCAAGGCATTTTCCAAAAGGATGGAAAGGAGCTCTTTTAGCTTCTCTTCATTTCCCGAGACAAATAGCTCTTCTTCGATTGTATATTCCAGACTTCTCCCCTTATCAAAAAACAAGGGTTCAAAGTACATACACTCTTGCTCCGCAATATGGGATAAAGACAACTTTTCAAACTGCTCTTTTCTATCCTGCAGATTTTCCAATCGGCTTAAATCCAGTAGTGACTCTGTCAAATGCTTCATCCGAGTACTCATTTCCTCGATACCCGCAATATTGTTTTCTATACTTTGACGCAGCGAATTCTCTGATGCCAAAAGTCTTTCTCCGGATTGAAAGAAAAGTTTCTCCATATTTTTTTGCAGATTTCCGGCATTGTTTATAATCACCGTAAGCGGTGTTTTCAGCTCATGAGAGGCATCGGAGATAAACTGTCTCTGACTAAGCATCGCTTCTTTTACCGGTCTTACACTTTTCCGTACAAAAAAGCGGGATAAGATGATAATGAGAGTAGAGAGGAGAAAGAATAAAGCAATCAGGACTATCGAAAGTCTCTTGATACTCTTTATTTCCTTGCTAAAATCCGTTACAGCAATACGATAGGAAGGCTTCATTCTTTCCGTTTTTGTATTTTCTCCATTTTCCGGCTTAAAGCCTTCAGGAGAATGAAAACCTTCAGGAGAATTAAAACCTTCAGGAGAATTATCCTTTTCACAGTAATACTGTAGCTTCCCCCCTCCCATGGAAGAGTAAAAGGATTCCTTTCCCCCTTTTATCTTAGATTGAGCATCCTGTACCAGCTTTTCCTCCGTGTCCGTTTCCATAAAATAATCCTCTCCGAAACTTTCCAGGACTTCTCCATTGTCTGAAATAAAGATTTGGTATATGGGATAATTTTCCGAAACGGAATGGTTCATCGGACCTTGCACAGACGATGAAAGTGCATTTTTCACTCCGGAATACAGGCTGTTTCTATTAAAGAAGAAAAGAAAAAGCAGCAAAAAGAGCAGTAGAAAAATGCTGACCGCGGAAAGTAGCAAGGTCAGTCTTTTTTGTAATTGTTCAATCATGCGTTTCTTCCTCCAAATGATAACCTAGGCCGCGGCTTGCTACAATGGCAATATCCGAGGAAAGAGCCTTCAATTTCTTCCGTAAAAAACCGATATAGACTTCTACATTATTTTCCGCTGCATCGCTGTCAAAGCCCCAGATTTTTTCCAAAAAAGTATTTTTCGTGATATTGTTTTTGCCTTCGCTTAAAAGCAGTTTCATCATCTGAAACTCCTTTGAGGAAAGACGAAGCGCATTTTCCCCGGAAACAAGCTCCGAGGAATCCAAGTCAAGGGAGGTATTTCCGAAGCTGATTTGATTGACTTCTTTTCCTTGTCTCCGAAGAAGTGCATTGATACAGGCAAGCAGCTCTCTCTTATCAAAGGGCTTGGTCAGGTAATAATCCGCACCGGAGTCAAGCCCCTCCACCCTATCCAAGATGTCCGACTTTGCAGTCAGCATCAGAATCGGAAGTCCATTTTTCTCCTTACGAAGAGTCCTTGCGACCTGAAAGCCGTTCACCTTCGGAAGCATCAAGTCCAAAATCAATAAATCAAAATACGCATTACGCGCAAGCTCCAAGCCTTCTTCCCCGTCATAAGCCAAAGAAACGCCGTGTTCGCTTTCTTCCAATATTTCTTTCAAAGATTTTGCAAGCAATACTTCATCCTCAACTACCAAGATCTGCATACCGACTCCTTTATAAGATTATCTTCCCTTACTTCACAGCTTAGCCCGCATCTTAGTTCAATCCTTGGCTAAACTCCAGCGCATCATTTTTATGCATAGCGTATTACATTCTTATTTTATCCTTCATTCACTGCATCCGACTCTAAAGAGTGTAGAGAATACTGTCAAGAAAATCCGTATTTTTCCTTTTTCTCTTCTACTCTTTGCCTATTTTAAATTCATTTTTTTCATTTTCAAAAATCTTTATAAAAGCATTGCTATTCCCTTTACTTTAGTGATACACTTAGTCGGGTTTTCAGTTAAATGCAGTAATAAAATATAGACAAATTAAGTAAAACATTTAGACTGATTTGGCTTCTATGTAGAAAGCCCTTAGATGAGAAAATGGAAAGCCCTTTCTTCTCGTCATAAATTCTAAAAAAGGAGGAAAGATTGATGAAAAGCAGTGATGGCACGGATCCGGGAGCCTATGATTTTACTTTTGTAGCGGAAGATCCGAAGAATGATTCCTCCTTCCCTATAATATAAACTCATAAGTTCTTTTTCCCTGTGTCCATGCAGTTTTGGAAAGGAGAGAAAGATGAACGAGAATGAAAGAATTCCACAAGACTACGTTCAAGAAATTATAGAGCTTCTTCGCAGTGGCGAAAATGAAGAACAAATCCGAGAAAATTTAGAAGAATATCATGCAAATGATATTGCATCCGCCCTTCCCCTCTTAGAAGAGGAAGAGCGTAAGTTTTTGTACAATCTTTTAGAAAATGAACGCCTCAGTGAGGTTATGGAATACGCCGAGCACGGCTATGAATATCTGGAAGAAATCAGTCCGAGCAGAGCCGGAATCGTTCTTTCCGAGATGGAGCCGGACGATGCTGTAGACTTGCTGAAAGAAGCCGATCCGGAAAAGAAGACCATCTGGCTGTCCAAGATGAGTCTGAAAGACCGCAATGAATTGCAGATTCTGGCGGCTTATGGCGAGGAATTTATCGGTTCTCGTATGACGACGAACTTCGTCTTCTTGACACAGGATTTAAATATCCGGGACGCCATGCGCTCCCTGATTGAGCAGGCTGCCGAACATGATAACATTTCCAAGGTCTATGTCGTACACGAAGACGGCTCCTACTATGGTGCAGTGGATTTAAAAGAATTGATTATCGCGCGAAGAGATACGAAGCTCGATGATATTACGGAAACCGGTTATCCCTTTGTCTATGCGGACGAAAAGATTGAGGATTGTTTGGAGCGTATCAAGGGCTATGCCGAGAACTCCATTCCCGTTTTAGGGGAAAACAATATCATCTTAGGTGTAATTACCGCGCAGGACGTGTTGGAAGTGTACGATGATGAGATGGGTGAAGACTACGCCCGTTTGGGAGGTCTTACTGCGGAAGAGGATTTAAATGAACCGCTTCTGGAAAGTGTGAAAAAACGTCTTCCCTGGCTGGTGATTTTACTTTTCCTCGGTCTTGTTGTTTCCACCGTAGTCGGTCTTTTTGAAACCGTGGTAGCACAGCTTACCATTATCATGGCTTTCCAGTCGCTGATTCTTGATATGTCCGGAAATGTCGGTACCCAGTCTCTTGCGGTCACCATCCGTGTTCTGATGGACGAGCGTCTCACCGCAAAGCAGAAGATGACTTTAGTCGGAAAGGAAATGGGAGTAGGCGGATTAAACGGTCTTGTAATCGGCTTGTTTTCCTTAGTCGGTATCGGTGCATACCTATATTTCTTTAAGCACCAGCCACTGCATATTGCCATTGCTATTTCTTCCTGTATCGGATTTTCCCTAATGCTCTCCATGGTGATTTCCTCCTTGGTCGGCACCGTTACGCCTATCTTCTTTAAGAAGGTCGGAGTGGACCCGGCAGCGGCTTCCGGCCCCTTGATTACCACCATTAACGATTTGGTCGGTGTAGTCAGCTACTATGGACTGACTTGGATTTTACTTTTGGAAATCCTGAAGATTTCAGGGTAAATGCGATGCTTTCCGTTTCTTTAGACTTAGTAAAAAAAGCCTGTATGGAAAAAGCCGGGCTGGAAGCAAGATTCTGCACAATGGAAAAGCAAGATAATGGAAGCGGCTTTCCATATACTTATAATTTGAAACTGAATGGGAAGTCCTACTCTCTTCGGGTCTTTAGCGAAGAAGTGGAGGAGCTTTCTACGATACTTTCCTATGCAGTCTTTTCCGAAAGCGGAGAGATGCTCTGCAGGGCAAAGACCGAGTTCTACTCTCCCGATTATCCCTTGGCTGAAGCCCCCTACGCACATCTTATTCCAGAAACAAGCCCCTGCGCAGTCTGCAAGAAAAAGCTCTCCGGAGAATGTGCGGGGCGATAGAGCCTTACAGCTCTGCCACGCTATCCCTTACCCTAAGCTTCGTCGGAACTAAGATTTTAATATTGATTTCTCTGTTTTCCTGAATTCTTTGAGAAAGAAGTGTTACCGCATATTCACCCATAAATTCCATGTAAAGCCGTACCGTCGTTAGAGGAGGCACCATGTATTTTGCACCGGGAATATCATTAAAGCCGATTACACTGATATCCTCCGGTATTTTCAATCCCAACTCATAAGCCGCCCGATAAATACCGGCAGCAATGGAGTCATTTGCCGCAAAAATAGCGGTCGGTAACTTTCCTTCCCGATAGAGCTGGGTAAAGAGCTTTCTTCCATATCTGGCCTGATGCTCTCCCAGTTTTACATAGTCTTCGCAGAATAGCCCTTTTTCCTTCAGATAGGCGCAGAACTCCGTATAACGCGGATCTTCACTTCGTCTGTCGAGCCATTGCTCTGCACCGCCTCCGATGAAGCCAATCTTCTTGTGCCCCTTTTCGATGAGATAATCCAAAAGTTCCCGAACCGCATTCTTATAATCTACCGTAATGGTATCGCACTGCGGTAAGTCCGCATTGCAGTCAATCATGACTACGGGTTTATCCCAGGAAGAAATTCCTTGCAGCATCTCTGTAGTGAAGGCCCCTGTGCAAATAATCCCGTCCAGTCCCATGATTTTTTCAGAGGAATCCGAAAGGGAGATTTCCATGTGATGGCAGCCTTCCTCATCCAGTTTCTTCTTTACCGCAAGACGAATGCAGAGGTAATACGGGTCTTCCAACTCTTCTTCCGGAGAATAGGAGCCAAAAATCCCGATTTTTAGTTTTTTACACTTTTTTCTTGGAGAGGGCATGGTGTATTCCAACTCTTCCGCCGCCTCCATTACCCTTTTTCTCGTGGATTCCTGCACATTTAAGGTTTCATCATGATTCAGTACTCTGGATACCGTCGCAGAAGAGACTCCTGCTCTCTCTGCAATATCTTTGATTGTTGCCATAAGATTTTCTACCTCGCTTCAACAGAGATTTTTTCTTTCTTCTTTATGGAGAGTTCCGAAATCAAAACCGCAAGTAAAATGGTGATGGACCCCAGAATCATTCGACTTGTCACTTCTTCCTGCAATAAAACAACGGAAAATACGGTACCGAAGACCGCCGTCCGCTTCTCTTCTGCCGATCATAATCAGCTCTTCATTTTCCCACTGTTTTTTTATTCTTTCCATACGATTACCCTACCTATAAAAAGTATCTTGTTCACGCATCTTTTACTATAAAGCAGGTTATCATTTTACCGGTAACGAGTCAATAAGTTTAGTAAATGTTTTAGTCAGACTTCTAGAGACCGCAAATTTTTTAGTCCCTTCTTTTTTATAATTTCATTCCACTATTTTCCACATTTAAAACTTTAATTTATCTTGCAATGCCGCAAGTACTTCCTCTTCCGGAAAAGCCCTCCCCGTCCAAAGTCTAAAGGCTTCCGCAGCCTGATAAAAAAGCATAGGGAGACCGTTCATGTAGCTTTGTCCTTCTTCCTTTGCCTGCGAAAGCAACTTCGTTTCGAAGGGATGATAAATGCAGTCGGCAACAAACATCCCCTTATGAAGGAGTTTTCTATCCGGAATGAGAGAAGCCTCCGCCCCCATTCCCACATTTGTAGAATTGACAAGGATATCGCTTTCCTCCAGAAATTCCGCGAGATTTTCTTCATAGGATCCGAGTAGAATTTTTTTTCCTGTTTCTCTTTCTACTTTTTCAATAAATGCTCTGTTTTTTTCGATGGACGAAGCTCTTTGCAAAAGCCGAATTTCCGAAATTTCGGTATAGACTGCTCGGGAGAGGATTGCTTTTCCTGCACCGCCAAGTCCCATAAGACAGAGCTTTTTGTCCTTAACGGCGCCGTTCTCCGATTCCAAAGCACGGAAGAAACCGATTCCGTCCGTACTGCAACCTGTCATTTTGCCATTTTTCGAAAAAACAAGAGTATTCACGGAGGAAGAAAGCTTTGCCTCTTTAGACAGGCTGTCGCAAAGCGGAAGTACCGCCTCTTTCAGAGGCATCGTTAAGTTAAGCCCTCCCACGCCCATTTTCCGAAGAGCGAATAAAGTGCTTTCCAGATCCTCCTCTTTCACAGAAAAGGCAAGATAACGAGCATTCAGGGAGAGTCGCCGAAATCCCTCATTATGAATAAAGGGAGAAAGGCTATGTGAAACAGGATTACCGAGCAGACCGTAGAGTCTTGTTTTTCCGTCAATTTCCCATTGAGTCATTCTTTTCTCTCCCTTCTTTATTCACTCTTCTTTATTCACTCTTCTTTATTCATTCTTCTTTATTCATTCTTTTGTTTAGCTTCACCCTTTATTTACTTCCGGAGTATCTTTCCTATAATACTATCCATTCCACTCCCTATTCTCTTTTCTCGTATGATAGAACAAAAATAAATGCAGTATAGACACCAGCCAAATACAATAAAAGCTAAAAATATGGCTTAAAAAGACCGCCATAAAAGCACCACCGCAGAAGGAGAGGAGCATGATGGCATGTCCTCTGAACAAAACGGCCGCATTTTCATTTTTATCCCTAACCGCCTTTACAAGATTTACCCCGAGCTGTCGGACATGTGCCGTGCAGAAGGTCGTCGCCATATTGACTCCTTCCGCCTGTCTAAAAGCTGTGAACTGCATCGCACAGATAAAGCTGAGTGCCACCTGCGGAACATGATCCGGTACGGAAGAGGGCATCAGTCCAATCACAAAAGAAACAAAGGCTTCAAAGAGAAGAAGCTTCTCCTCAAAAAGGCCCTTGTTCTTTTGGTTCATTTTCCCGGAAATGAACTCCGCCATACATACACCTAAAATATAGGCCGTTAAGGGAACAAAGGCATAGAAGCCCTTCTTCCACTCTCCATTTCCAAAGGAGAGCATCATTAGGACAAGATTTGCCGTCTGTGCATTCGCAAAAACTTTCCCTCGAAGGCTAAAGGTGTAACCTCCGTAGAAGCCGCCGGCAAACATCAGGAGCGCAAAAAACCACAGTTTTTCCACAACTCGGTAATTTCCTTCCGACTTCAAAGCGTTCTCCTTTCCCTAGACCTTAACTTACTCTATATCTTACTTGCTTTCTATCTTACTTGCTTTCTATCTTACTTGCTTTCTATCTTACTTGCTCTCTATCTTACTTGCTCTCTATCTTAACTTGCTTAATAGCTTAGTGCACTCCCATCTCGCTTTCCTAAGCCTTAGCTTTTCACTCCATCATTCTCTGTCTTACAATCTCATACGCAAGTACCCCACAAGCTACGGATACGTTCAAGGAGTCGATATCGCCTTTCATCGGGATAGAAGCCTGCATATCACAGTTTTCCTTCACAAGACGGGAAACGCCGTCTCCCTCACTGCCCATCACAAGACCAATCGGCCCTTTGAGATTCAACTTATACATGCTTTCGCCTGCCATATCGGCGCAGACGAACCACATTCCCTCTTTCTTCAGCTCGTCCATAGTCTGCACGAGATTCGTCACCTTACATACCTTCGTGTAATTCAAGGCTCCGGCACTGCTTCTTGCGACAGTCGCGGTAAGTCCTACCGCGCGTCTTTTAGGGATAATGACACCGTGCGCACCGCAGAGATTTGCTGTACGAATCATGGCTCCAAGGTTATGCGGATCTTCAATTCCGTCCAGCAAAAAGAAGAAGGGCGCTTCTCCTCTTTCTTTTGCCACTTCCAAAAGTTCCGGAAGTTCCGCGTAGGAAAATGCCGCAAGATAGGCAATCACTCCCTGGTGTACCTCTCCCCCGCTGATTTCATCGAGTCTTGATTTCTTTACAAAATCAACCACCGTATCCTGCTTTTTTGCTTCTCGCAGGATGCTTAAAATCGGCCCGTCCTTCAGGCCGTCCTGCACGAACAGGCGGTCAATGGTTTTCTTTGCACGAAAGGCTTCCATGACCGGATTTCTTCCTACTAAGGTGTATCCCTCTTCTCTCATTTTCCCTCTTCTCTTTCCAAAAGGAAGGAAAGCCCCGCTTCCATAAGCTTTTGCAGTCTTTCTCCCTCATCTTGATAATGTAAATAGCCAAGTACCGCCTCAAAGCCCGTGGCACGACGGTAGTCTCCGATATCGGAATTCTTCGAACGACTCTGCGACTTATGGTTTCTTGCCCTCCTGTATACGGAAAGCTCTTCTTCCGTAAGGAGCTCTTTTTCCAGATAAAACTCCATAATGTCCGACTGTGCTTTCGCACAAACCAAGTCCTTTTTCTTGCTGTTAATCTTGTTTAAAGAACCGGAAAAGTCCCGAATCAGTCTGTCCCGAATAAAGAAATCATAAATAGAATCCCCCACATAAGCCAGGCTTAAAGGGGGGATTTGCATCGCAAGGCTTTCCCTTAGATCTTCTGCCATTCTACTCCGTTTCTGGTATCCTTTAAGGAAATACCCATACTGAGGAGCTCATCACGAATCCGATCCGCCTCGGTAAAGTCTTTATTCTTCTTGGCTTCCTGTCTCTTTGCAATGAGTGCATTGACCTGCTCTTCTAATCCCTCGTCCAGCTTTTCTTCCTTCTTCTCCGTACGGATACCGAGTACATGCATGAGGACAGCAATCGACTCTTTCATGATGGAGCCGAAGTCTTTGGAGGACTCTTCCTTTACCGTAGAGTTTGCAAGGCGCACCAGTTCAAATATCTGCGTAATGGCATCCGCCGTATTTAAGTCATCCTCCATCTTCTCACAGAAAAGGGCAGTGTACTCCTCTACCTTCTTTAATACTTCCTCTTCTTCCGAAGAAATACCTTTCTCGGAAAGGCGGGGAAGCAAGTCCTCCAGTCTCCAGATACAGCTTAAGATTCTGTCAAGTGAAGCTTTCGCAGATTGCATCAGCTCCTTAGAGAAATTCAGCGGACTTCTGTAGTGCGCGGAAAGCATATAGAAGCGAAGAACCATCGGATCAAACTGGGATGTTACATCCCGCACGGTAAAGAAGTTTCCGAGAGACTTCGACATCTTCTTGTTGTCAATGTTAATAAATGCATTGTGCATCCAGTAGCGGGCAAACTGCTCTCCGTGTGCCGCCTCATACTGGGCAATCTCATTTTCATGATGCGGGAAAATGAGATCTTCTCCGCCCGCATGAATGTCTAAGGCTCCTCCGCAGTACTTCGGCGCCATAACGCAGCACTCCGTGTGCCAGCCCGGTCTTCCCTCGCTCCAGGGAGACTTCCAATACGGCTCTCCCATCTTCTTCGGCTTCCAAAGCACGAAGTCGGTCGAATTCTTCTTCTCTTCCTCACCGGAAACCTTGAGTTCCCGAAGTCCCGACTGGAGATCCTCCATGTTTTTATGGGAAAGCTTACCGTAAGGCTTAAAGGCGGTTGTATCATAGTAAACCGTACCGTTTACAGCATAAGCAAAGCCCTTCTTTTCCAATTCATCAATCAGATTCACCATGCCGTCAATCTCTTCCGTTGCCTTCGGGTGAGCGGAGGCCTCTTCGATGTTGAGATCCGCCATGTCCTTTTCGACTTCGGCAATATAACGCTCGGTGACAGTCTGGCAGTCTACGCCTTCCTCTACCGCAGCTTTAATAATCTTGTCGTCTACATCGGTATAGTTCGAAACATATTTTACCTGATATCCCTTGTACTCCATAAAACGACGAAAAGTATCAAATACAATCATAGGACGCGCATTTCCGATATGAATAAGGTTGTAAACGGTCGGCCCGCAGACATACATTCTGATCTTTCCTTCTTCAATCGGAACGAACTCTTCCTTCTCCTTCGACATGGTATTATAAATCTTCATAAATTCCTCTTTTCTTAAGCTTTAGCGTTCTTTGTAGTTTATATCTTCGCCCTATTTTAGTCAAGAAATGGAAAAGCCCCCGAAGGAAAATCCTTCGGAAGCTCTTCTTCATCGCTTAGCTTATAGATTTCTTTGGGAGCTTTAACGGCCTTCTTTTATAAGGTCCTCTCCTTTCTATCCCCTAAAATGCTTCGCCGTGCTTTTACCTCTTATATTCATTAAAGAAGTCCTGGAAGCTCTTAAACGGATTATCCTCTCCGTTCTTTTCATTGCTCTCATTCCCGTTCTTATTCCTATACTCAGGATTTTCGCCATTCGATGCGCCTTCCTGTGATTCCTCTGTATTGTTGTCAGAAGGAGCGTCTCCGCTGTTTCCTGCATCCCCGTTTCCATTAGGCGCCGGAGATTTACCTAGAGTAACCGTCGCTTCTACTTCATTGTACTTTCCGGTTCCATCCTGTCTCATGAAGGTAAGCTTTACCTCTTCTCCTGCTCTATACTTGGATAGGAGCGCCTTCAAGTTCGCTGTGGTGTACACACCCTGCCCATCCAGTTTTGTGATAATATCTCTTTCCTGAATCTGGCTGTTATCCGCACCGGTGTCATCCAATACTTTAAAGATATAGATTCCCTTCGGCATGGCAAAGCTCTCTGCTGTCTGCGCATCAATATCCTTTACCTGAATGCCCAGCACACCTTGCTCCGCCTCGGGCACCTTATCTCTGGTGGTCAGTGTGGATAAGGAAGAAAGGATGGTCTCTGCCGCAGAGGACGGAATGGAATAGCCCATACCCTCTACATCGGTATCCGCATACTTAGCTACATTGATTCCTATCAGCTCCCCCTTCATATTGAGGAGTGCACCACCCGAGTTTCCAGGATTGATTGCCGCATCGGTCTGGATAAGCCCCTTGGAAACGCCATCCTTGGTCTGTACATCTCTATTCTTTGCAGAAATGATACCGGTTGTAACGGATTGTCCATAGCCTAGGGCATTTCCAATTGCCACAACCTGATCTCCAACCTCCATTTCATCGGAAGAACCAATCTGTACCGCCTTAATCTTCTCTCTCGTTTCCGGAGATATATCGGAAAGCTTCACGGAAACCAAGGCCAAGTCAACTGTAACATCGGTTCCCTTCACCTGTGCCGTTGCAGTACTATCATCAATAAAACTTACCGTAAGGGAGTTGGAGTCCTGAATCACGTGATTGTTTGTTGCAATAAGAAGCTCCGTATCGTTCTGGCCGACAATCACGCCGGAACCGCTGGCAGGAAGCTCTGTCTCTCTCTGAATTTCACCAAAGATAGAGAATCCGTTTTCCTGATAGCGCATCATATTTGTAATGGCAACGACAGACGGCATAGCATCCTTTGCCACCTCGGTAACCGTCTTGCCGTTTCCCGTAGAAGCAATGATTGTATCAGAAGGGACAGTACTCTTCTCCGGCTCCTTGATTTCCGAAGGACTGCTCTCCTTCTTTTCTTCCTGCTTTGGCTGCCCTTCCTCCGCGATAGAATAAATATTTCTTTCCTGTGCAATATAATTCACGCCAACCATCATCCCGCCTGCAATCAGTCCAAAGAGCAGTGCGGAAAAAATCACTCCAATTATTCGTTTCATGATACCTCCCCTTTCCTTCGGGCAAATGGTATAAAATTTTTGTGTCAACTTTGTGACTTATCAAAAATTAACGCTGTTTTTTAATCGGCTTTCTTCTCTAAAAGCACGATGGCCTTCGCGGCAATCCCTTCTTCTCTTCCGGTAAACCCAAGCCCCTCCTCTGTGGTGGCTTTCACGGAAATCCTGTCTTTCTCACAGGAAAGCGCCTTTGCAATCTTTTCTTCCATAGCAGGAATAAAATCTTTTACCTTTGGTCTTTGCATAAGAAGAACCATATCCGCATTTCCTAGAAAGTAGCCCTGATCCCGGATTAAAGCATAGGCTTTTTCCAACAAAATAAGGGAGGAAATCCCCCGATACCGCTCATCCGTATCCGGAAAATGTCTCCCTATATCTCCCATTGCCGCTGCCCCAAGCAGGGCATCCGTCAGTGCATGCAAGAGGACATCCGCATCAGAATGTCCTAAGAGTCCCTTTTCGTAGGGAATCTTCACCCCTCCGAGAATCAAATCTCTTCCTTCTACCAGTCTATGTACATCGTAGCCTAAGCCTACCCGCATAATTGCTCCTTATCTCTTTCCCGACAACGCCCGATAACTATAAAGCTCTACCAAAATACCAGTTTCCAACAATGACTATAAAGAGAATATCGCTTGCTTTAGAGCGATACCATAAATGGGATACAGCTTGCTTTAGAGCGATACCATTAACAATTAAATCTGAATCCTGAGTCTTCTCGGACGGCAGGAAATACTGATATCCTTCTGCCTTCCGACATTTTCCCCGTCAATATGAAGAGGTAACGGCTCTTCCATGTGTATCTCCGCCGTCTTAAAGCGGTAGCAATGCACTCCCGGAAGATATTGGTGACCCCCGAAGAGGGAAGCCAGCATAATACGAAGAAGACGTAACTTATGCTTTGTGCTTACCAGACATAAATCCAAGTATCCGTCTTCCGCGGAGGCACCCTTGCCAAGAACATAGCGCCCTTCATAAGGGTGGTTATGGATGGACAAAAACAGGATATGGCTAAATTCCAACCTTTCCTCTCCATCTAAAAGGATGGTCCCCTTACATTGCTTCGCTCTTCTAAGCCCTTTCAAAAAAGCATAGATATAGGCCAAGGTTCCTGATCGGTTAAAGAGGAATTGGAATGCGCTTTTCTTTCCTTTAACACCCATAGCTTTTTCCTTCGGGCAAATGTCGGAGCGCACAGCCAAAAGTTCATTCATGACAGCCGCATCAAATCCCATACCGGCTCCTACCACGAAGCGGCGATGCCTCGTGCTGCCCTCTACAATCCCGTAGTCCACTTTTCTTTCTTTATTCTCTAATAACTTCTGGATATTCATCGGAGCCTTATAACTCTTATCCAAACCGCGCACAAAGTCATTTTCCTTGCAAACCGGAAGGAAAGCAAGAGAAACTCTGTCCCCGTCCAGCTTCACTCCGTCTACCACCTCATTCAAGGTACCGGTTCCGCCGATTACAATAATCTTTTTTTCTCCCTGCGAATCCTCCGTAATCTCTCTGGCAATGGCCTTCGCATTTCCGCGACCCTCTGTAAAGAAAATCCGAAAGCCCTCGCTTTCCAGAAAAGTTCGACTGTCTTCTTCTATTTTCTTCCAAACTGTTAAGCCATGACCTCTACCGGCCAAAGGATTAATAATAAAAAAAAGCATGCAGCACTCCGAAATGTATACTAATGATGATTTCCGTCAACTGTTTTATTCAATTCATAATGAATAAGTTCTATACCGAAGTATAACATAGCGCCCTTTAGCCATGTATAAAATTAGTATAAAGAGTCTCTGCTCCTTTTCTTAACTGGCTGTCCTTCGTTCTATCCTGAACGTAGCTCTGTCCATCTTCTTCCGGTATCTCCACCTTCACATCCGGAGTAATTCCTTTTTTATGGATATTTCGTCCTGCGGGAGTGAAGTAGTAGTGAGTGGTGAACTCCACTGCGGAACCGTCTGTAAAGGAACGAATGGTTTGCACAATGCCTTTTCCGTAAGACTGTGTCCCCATCACAATAGCTCTTCCATAGTCCTGCATTGCACCGGAAAAAAGCTCCGATGCAGAGGCGGAATTTTGATTGACCAGAATCACAATAGGCATATCCACTTCATGCCTGTCATCCGCATACCATTCCTTTCCGTTTCCGTGCTTATCTTCAGTATAAAGCAGCAAGGTTTCCCCTTCCAAAAATTCCCTATCAGTTATAGAGCGGATTGCTCCGGAAGCTTCTGCCGTCGCTTTCACGGGCTTTGGAAGATCATCCGGAAGAAAATAGTCTAAAAGCCGGGTAGCGGCATCCACATCTCCCCCGGGATTCCCTCGGAGATCAATGATAAGCCCTTTCTTCTCTCCTTCGATTTCCTTCTCATATTGAGAAATAAACTCTTCTACTGCTTCCTCGTAAAAGCCGCGCAAAGAAAGGTAGCCGATTTCTCCTTCCGGGACCGTACTGTCTTTCAGCATTGTCGCCGCATCTCCGCTCTCCACCGGAGGAATCACGATTTCGCCACGCGTTAAGCGCAGAGTGACTTCCTCATTCTCTCGCAGCACAATCATTTCCAAAGAGCTTCCTTCCACGCCTTGTATCAGATTTTGTACGATATACTGCAGACTCAAGTCCCTCACGGAAATCCCGTCTACTCGAAGGATAATGTCTCCCGCCTTCAGTCCGCCTTTTTCCGCAGGGGAGTCCGGATAGACATACTCTATTCTGATTCCTTCATCCGTTTCCGATACTTCCGCACCGATACCCTGATAAATTCCCTTTTGTTGGTTTTGAGACTCTTCAATCTCTTCTTTTGTATAGTATGCCGCATACGGATCTTCTTCCAAAAGACTGTTTAAAAAGCCCTTGTAGATTCCGTCTTCCGCTTTTTCCGCATTTTCCGTATAAAGATAATTCTCTGTAATCAGCTCCTGTAAGTCTTTCAGCTTCGTGCTCACACGAAAAAGATTAATTTCTTCCTTACCTGTCTCTTTTTCCGTATTCTGTAAAGAAAATACGGCGGGAGTACTGAAGTAATAAAGATAAACGGCCGCTCCTCCAAGAACAAAGGAAAAGAGCATTGCAAAAATACAGAGAACAAAGAGAGCAATCTTTCCATTTTGCCTACTCCGCTCCACACTGTAATTTCGTAATCCTGCTCTCCTCTTATCCTTTTCCATCTCGGAAGGATACTCTTTTTCACTTCCTTCTTTAAACCGTTTTTCTTCCTCTGCATACTCTGTGCTCTCTTTCGGAGAATCCTGATGCTCCGCTTCGGAAAAGGATTGCCTCTCCTCTTCCGCAGTATATTCCTTCTCTTCTACACTCATAGTTCTATCTATCCTCTCTATTCCCTCGGAAACTCTTTTACCTCAATCTTCAATGTATACAAAGCTATCCTTCCCCGTTTGAAAGAATGGAAAAGGCGGAAACTCTCGCCTCCGCCTTTTCTTTCATTGAAAAATTACTTTTTAGAAATCCAGACTTTCCATATATTTCATGTACTTCACAACCATCAGGGCAATCTGGAAGGTAATGGCATCATCAAATACTCTAAGATCCAGTCCCGTTGCTCTATCCAGCTTGTCCAAGCGATATACCAAGGTGTTTCTATGGATAAAGAGCTGTCTTGAAGTTTCGGAAACGTTCAGATTATTCTCAAAGAACTTGGAAATCGTCTCCAATGTTTCTTCATCAAAATCGTCAGGAGAAACATCGGCAAAGATTTCCTTGATAAACATCTTACAAAGCGGGATAGGAAGCTGATAAATCAATCTTCCGATTCCGAGAGCATTGTACGCCACAATATGTCTTTCCACAAAGAAAATCTTTCCTACTTCCAAAGCCATCTTCGCTTCCTTATAGGAACGGGAAACTTCTTTAATTTCATTGACAATGGTGCCGTAGGAAACTCGGGTGGAAAGCATCACTTCGGAAGAAAGCATATCCAGCATACTCTCCGCAATCTTCTGCACCTGCTCATAGCCGTCATCCGGCGCAAGCTCCTTCACAACAATGATATTCTTCTCATCTACAGCTGTTACAAAATCATTGCCCTCCGCAGAGAAAAATTCCTTCAGAGCTTCCTGCACCGTGCCGTCCATATTTTCATGGGACTCAACCAGGAATACAACTCTCCGTACACCGACTTCGATGTGCAGCTTCTTTGCTCTGTTATAAATATCAACCAAAAGTAGATTATCCAATAGGAGATTCTTTACAAAATTGTCTTTATCGAACTTCTCTCTGTAAGCCACCAAAAGAGTCTGAATCTGCAATACGGCAAGCTTTCCTACCATATAGACATCATCCGTATCTCCATGGGCAATCAGTACGAATTCCAGTTGATGCTCATCAAAAATCTTAAAGAACTGATAGCCGCCGGCAGCCTGAGAATCGGCCTGTGATGCCGCAAAGGAAACCACCATATCGGATAAATCTTTATCCTCTAAAAACGTAGTCGCAAGAACTTTTCCGTCAATATCGGCAATGGCTATATCCAGCCTTGCGATTCCCTTTAAGGAATCAATGGTACTTTGTAAAACCTGATTTGAAATCATCTCTACTCCATCCTTTTCATTAACTAAATCTCTTCGGAAGGGCAAGAAATCTCCTCAGTTCAGCTCCGCATGTCCTCTACGCCCTTAACCATGCACATTTATTTTCTAAATATTGCATAATACCCTGTCTTAAGCTTACTATAATCAGTTTTTTATCCCTTTTCAAGCATTTTTAAAAAAAGACAGGAAAAGAAATCGCTTCTTTCCTGTCTTTTTCTCCAAAACGTTTTTTCGCTTTTATGAATTATCCACAAAGTTCCATTTTAGTTGGTAATGGTAAGCTCTGTCTCTTTATCAAAGATGTGAATCTTGTTCTCGTCCAGTGCGAAACGAACGGTATCACCTGTTCTTGCCTTGGTCTTCGGATTCACTCTTGCAGTCCATGACGCATCTGCGATATCAAAGTAAAGCAGTGTCTCTGCACCGAGCATCTCATATACACGGATCTCTGCAGAAATAACGGACTGAGCATGGTTTGCAAGATAATCATCCTCATCATGCAGATCTTCCGGACGAATTCCGAGAGTCACAGTCTTTCCGATATAGCCCTTGTCCTTTAAGGCAGCTGCCTTCTTCTCGTTTAAGGTAATGGTATTTCCCGCAAAGCTTAGCTTTACAGCACCGCCCTCTTCCGTGCACTCCGCATCAATCATGTTCATCTGCGGAGAGCCGATAAAACCTGCAACGAACTTGTTGCAAGGTGTATCGTAAAGATTCTCCGGTGTATCTACCTGCTGAATATAGCCGTCCTTCAATACTACGATTCTGGTTCCGAGTGTCATAGCCTCGGTCTGGTCGTGGGTTACATAGATGATAGTAGTCGCTAAGGACTTATGAAGCTTAGCAATCTCTACACGCATCTGTGCCCTTAACTTTGCATCCAAGTTGGAGAGAGGCTCGTCCATAAGGAATACTTTCGGACGACGAACGATAGCACGTCCCATAGCCACACGCTGTCTCTGTCCACCGGAAAGTGCCTTCGGCTTACGATCCAGTAAGTGCTCGAGGTCCAGAATTCTTGCAGCCTCATGCACCTTCTTGTCAATCTCATCCTTTGGAACCTTACGAAGCTTCAAACCGAAAGCCATATTATCATATACGGTCATATGCGGATACAAAGCATAGTTCTGGAAAACCATGGCAATATCTCTATCCTTCGGCTCCACATCATTCATTCTTTTTCCGTCAATGAACAAATCTCCGGAGCTAATGTCTTCCAATCCTGCAACCATACGAAGAGTTGTAGACTTTCCGCATCCTGAGGGACCTACAAATATGATAAATTCCTTATCTTCAATTTCCAAGTTGAAGTCCTTTACGGCAACGAACCCGTTTGGATACTTCTTGACTACATTTTTAAGCTGAACACTAGCCATGCTCGTTCTCCTTTTCTAACCGAATAAAAATTTTTTATACTTTTCTTATTCAGTATAAATTATCGAAATACCCGTCTTCCTTTCCGAAGACTATCGCTATTCTATAGTTTTTCTTTTTTTCTGACTATTGACGTAGTTCCGAAATTCAAGGGTAAATTTTGTACAAGTTATAAGGTCTTTGATATTTAATAGACAATTTAACTAAATTTTTTGCTGATTATCCTCTTACAATTCAGTGGAAAACGACAATATTACTTAAGACTTAATTTTAAATGTTTTTTATTCGTCTTCTTTATATAATTTAAAAATGGCCGTTTTCGTGATTTTTATCTTATTTTCCTTTAATAATTTACCGATTGCACGCTTAAAAGCAGCCTTCGATACTCCGAAATCCTTCTTTACCTGTTCCGGATCTGCCGTCTTATCGGTATAAGGAATATGTCCCTCAAATTTTTCTTCTAAAATATGCTCAATCTGCTCTCCGCACTTTTCATAGCGAGAAGTATTGACCTCTTCCTGACTGATATGCTTTGCATCTTCTCTCTTCTTGGTATACATGGTTGCGGCAAGACGCTCCGTTTTATCAATGTAGAGATAGACTTCCACCTCCATGTCCTTCTTTAAGGCATAACGCATCTCTCTATGGGGTAGCAGAATATCTTTTTCCAGTCCGATATCCATAAAGGCACCGATATTGTTCACATCACTGACTCTCAGCTTTGCAACCTCTCCCACCTCAATATAGGGCTTTCTTGTTGTGGCAATCAGCCTATCTTTAGAATCCTTATAAACAAACACGGAGATTTCATCTCCTACACCCTTTCCTTTCGGAACCTGGCGAATGGGTAAAAGAATCCCTTCTTCTCCCTCATTTCCCACAAAGACACCGAAGTCCTTCTCGCGAAGAATCTTACAGCTCTGGGTTTTTCCTAATTTCAACATGACAGCACAGCTCCTTATTCTGATTATAAAAGGCGACACATTTTCGTTCGCTTTCCATTGCGATTCTCGGGAAAATGCGGTCCCCATAGGTATATGCCTTCAGATATTCCGCACGAATCCCGATAGACAGCTTCTTTTCTTCCTTCTCATTTCCTTGTTCCAAATTCTTTCCGTTTTCCTTCTCACAGCCGGAATCCGTAAAGGAAAACGCCGGCTCCCCGCTGATTTGATAAAGAATTTCCTCGGAAAGCGCAATATAGCGAGCATTGTTCATGTGATGGTTGGTATCCAGATAATCTCTCGGAACAAGAAAGTCTTCTCCTTCTATCCACTCCTCCGGAAAACTGATTTTTCGTTGTAAAGGCGGCAAATGCAGCTCATCCTTCGGCTCTCCGAAGGGCGCTACCAATTCATCCGTAATCTTTTTCGGTCTTCCTTTTTCCGTATCAATACAGAACCACTCGCTGTCAGCCTTAACAAGGTATTCTCCCCTCTGATTTTTGATCCAGAAATTTCGATAAGCGAAGATTCCGCGGAACAAGTGGGGAGAGGTACCGACCGTAAGCTCCTCATAAAGTTCCGGAAGTGCATAGAGCTCTATATTCCATGCACTTAAAAGCCAAGCTCTTTTCAATTCCAGTACTTTTTCGATAGACATCCCCACATCATGGGAGTGAAAGGTAGAACAGTCCTGCAAGAGATTCACCACTCCCAAAAGATCCATTTTTCCGTTCTCGCGTACCTCGGAATAACGCACACGTTCCTTTATTTCGTACATTGCCCTTCCCTCTCTTTGTCTTTTCCCTTATGACTTTACAGTGTCTTTTCCTTACCTATTCTTTAAATACTGAGAATCTTTATAGAGAAATCTCGTCTTCCCTTACCATATCAACTACAGGACGGTCCAGCTCAATGATGCAGTTCATTCCCTTCTCTTCTTTCACTAAAGCCTTAATTTCTTCCATCACTATAGAAGCTTTCTCATCCGTTACAGAATAGGGCAAAAGAAGATCAAAGTACAGTGATTTTTCTTCTCCTTCTCGTTTAAACTGTACATCATGGAAACTTCCCTCCGCATCATGCTTTGTAAGCACCTCTTTCACCACGGTGGAAAGCCAGCCTTCCAGCTTCTTTGACACGACAGGATCTACATGAATCAATAAGGAAAAACCGAATTCCTTTTTTATTCTTCTTTCCATATCATCTACTTTTTCATGAATAAAGGCAATCGTTTTTCCGCCGTCACACTGCACATGAATACTTCCCATAGCATTTTGTGCACCGTAGGGGTGATAGAGAAAGTCATGGACTTCCAGAAATTCTTTTTCCGTAAGAATCGTTTTGCGAATCTTTTCATAGAGCTCTTCTTCAATCGGTTTTCCCAGAATCTCCGTAATGGTTTCCTTTGCCATCTTCGCCCCGTTAAAAAGGATAAGCGCTCCCAAAAGAAGACCGAGTATCGCATCAACATTGTAACCGCTCTTATAGTAAAGGAGAGTGGAAAATAAAGTAGAAAGCGTCATCAAAGAATCCAAAAGGGCATCCATGGATGTCGCTTTAAACAAAGTTGAGGAAATCTTCTTTCCCACAAAACGAAAATAGAAAAAGAGAAATACCTTAACAAAAACGGACAAAGTAAGAATCCAAAGAGCAGGGGCAAAAAACGAAAGTTCCTCTTTCTTTCCCAAGGAAAAGAGAGCCGAACGGATTGTCTGAAACCCCAGCTGAATAATCAAGGTACTAACCAAAAAAGCCGCAAGATATTCCATTCTTCCATGGCCAAAGGGATGCTCCTTGTCCGCTTTTTTTCCGGATATTTTTCCTGCAAAAAGACTGATAAGAGAATTTTCCATATCTGACAAGTTGTTCCAGGCATCTGCGCCGATACTCAAAGAGTGAAGGGAAAGAGAAAGCAGATATTTTACGACAAACAAAAAAAGGTTTGCCAGTATCCCAATAACAGCGGCTCTTGTTGCAATTCTCTCACGTTCTCTTTCTCCCATATCTCCTCCGCATCCTGACTGTAAATAAGTAATCATGCACATTTTATGCACGATACCCATTATGAATGAATCGTCATCTACTTAAGTTCAATATCCAGCATCAACAAGATGTTGCATGCTTTACGAGCAATACTCGTTATGAATAAAAAACAGAATCGTGGATATGGACGAGGCACAAACAATAGCTTATATATCCGACTATCGTTATAAACCAAAAAGGTCTTCCTCCCAATACCCACGATTCCTATTTCTATTCTTTTTTATAAGAAGCCGTGAAAAAGTCTCCTAATCAGAAGGAAGCTTCACAGTCGCTTCTTAATGAAATTACTCCCACCAGTTCCTGATGAATTATTTCAATGCAATTCTTTTTAAACTGCCTCTGCATATCCTGCAAGCTTGGATGTGCAATGAGGACAACGAGTTGCCTCGATAGGAATCATTGTCTTGCAATATGGGCACTCCTTCTCGGTTTCCGCAACCGGAGCTTCCTTCTTCAGCTTGTTCATCTGCTTTACAAAAACAAAAACTACCAATGCCATGATCAGGAAGTTAATTACAGCGGTAATGAAGGAACCATAAGCAAATACAGCTCCCTGTTCTACGGCTTCGCTATACACCTTCGTGGTCTGTCCGGCAAGAGGAATGAACATATTTTCAAAATCAATCTTTCCGGTAACAAGAGAAATAAGCGGCATAACAAGGTCACTGACCAGCTTGTTTACCAATGCGGTAAAAGCGGAACCGATAATCATACCTACCGCCAAATCAATCATGTTTCCCTTTAAAGCGAACTCTTTAAACTCCTTTAAAAATCCCTTCATACATATACTCCTTTTCTTCATTCAGATTAATCAAGACACAATAAAATGCTGCTCTGTGCAATCGGAATCTCTTTTCCCTTACCATGTCTTCTCTTTTGCCTTTGATACTCTAGTCGAAAGGAGGATATTTTGCAATACATTTTTCGAAATAAAATTTTGTAAAATGTACTCATTCAATTTCTTTTCCGGATTGGTACACCGCCTTGAGGTTCAGCTCATTGTCTAAAAGCAAATAATCCGCCTTTTTTCCTACGGAAATGCTCCCGACTGTCTTCTCTACCCCAAGAGCCTTTGCAGGATTAATAGTCGAAGCGAGAATTGCCGAGCGGAATGGAATCTTCATCAGTTGCACAGCTGTCTTCATGCAATCAAAGACATTGGAAACGGAGCCGGCAAGGTTTCCTCCTTCCACAAGGGTACAACGTTTTCCTTCCTTCTGTACCTTCTGTCCCCCGAGGTCGTAAATTCCGTCCGGCATTCCGGTAGAACGGAGGCTGTCGCTAATCAGCACCACCCTGTCTTCTCCGAGAAGTGCAAATGCCGCCCGTACCATAACGGGATGCACATGGATTCCATCGGTAATCAGCTCAGCATAGACCTCTTTACTTTCCACGGTAGCTCCCACCACCCCAGGATTTCTATGGTCAAGTCCCGTCATGGCATTAAAAAGGTGCACCGCATGACTTGCTCCGGCGCGATAGGCCAAGAGTGCAGTCTGAAAATCCGCATTGGTATGTGCAAGAGAAATCTTGACTCTTCCCTTTGCTTTTTTGATAAAATCTTCAAAACCGGGATTCTCCTCCGGAGCAAGGCCCACAAACTTAACAAGTCCACCCGAGCTTTCAATAAAGCGGGTAAGAATCTTCTCGTCACACTTTAAGATATACTTTTCGTTCTGCGCACCCTTTTTCACATGGCTGATGAAAGGGCCTTCCATATTGATGCCGAGAAGTCTTGCCTCTCCCGGCTTTTCACCTTCTTCCGCATAGTCTTTTGCAAGAGACAGGACTGTATCCAAATCCTCCAGTGCTAAAGTAAGGGTGGCCGGGCAAATCCCTGTTACGCCGTGCTCTATCTCATACTTCGCAAGGCATTCTATCGCCTCTCTTTTTCCGTCGCAAAAATCCTGTCCAAGACAGCCATGAAAATGTATATCGATTAAGCCCGGAATCAAAAACTCCTCTTCTCTTGAAAAGGCCTCCTCTTCCGAAAGCTCCTGTTCTAAATGAACGGCAGAAAATTGTCCCTCCTCTGAAGAGATTGTTCCGAGGTAAAACTTTTTATCTTCCGCAAAAATCTTATATTTTTTCATCGATTTTCCTCTCTGCCTGCTTCTTCTGAAAATGTACAAATGCTCCAAGGAAACCTGCCTGATTGCCCATTGTAGCGCAATCCAATTCCGTGTGATGATATAGTAAAGGAATCAGATGCTCCTGCAGGTGTTCTCTTATCTTGGGGAGCAAAATATCCTTTCTAGCCATGATACCGCCGCCCAGAATAAAGATTTCCGGGTTAAAAGCATAGCAAAGATTACTCATCCCAAGGGAGAGTGTATCGCAAAATCGGTCCAGCTCTTCGATACAGATTCTGTCTCCCTCTTCTACACTTAAGAGAATTTTTTTTCCGTTCCAATCTTCCACAGCTTCCTTCTTTCGACTTGCCACTCTGCGAACCAAAGCGGAAGTTGCGGCAAGATTTTGGAATTCTCCTCCCGGAATCTGCATATACCCCACTTCCATAGCAGCATGAGAAATACCGTGCTGAATTTCTCCATTTTGTAAGAAGCAACCTCCTATTCCCGTTCCTATAGTAAGGAGCAAGACGGATTTCTTGCCTTTTGCAGCACCGAAATACGCTTCTCCAAGACCGGCACAGTTTACATCATTTTCTACCTCACAGGGAATGGAGAACTCCTCTTCTATCAGCTTCTTCCACTTTGTTCCCTTATAGTTCGGAATCTGCGGTCCGGCGTGGATGATTTCTCCTGCTTCCTCATCCACAATCCCTGCGGTAGAAATGCATATTCCATCCAAAGGAAGCTCCTGCTCTTTGATCAGCGATTTTATTCTTTCTACGATATGCGGGCCGCCCTGTTCTGCCTCCGTCCCTCTTTCTCCCTGCAAAAGAATCTCTCCTTCTGCCGTAAGAAGTGCAAATTTCGTTGTCGTGCCTCCAATGTCTATGGCCAAAAATCGTTTTCCCAATTTTCCCTCCCTTTTTTAAGCCGTAGCAACAGCTGCCTGTTTTCTTTATATTCCTTATTAATTCTATATTTCTATGTGATTCTATATTTCTATCTATATTTCTAAGTGATTTAATATTTTCCAATCATCACTTGATCTATTTCCCACTATGCATCTAAGAAAGATAGTCTGTCATTCTCTCCGCCAAAGCTTCGGCAAGTGCACGGTGCGCTTTAGGGCTTAAATGCATATAGTCATAGGGATAATTTTCCATCCCGGGAATCTCCGTTGCCGAAAGAAAATGGCAATGATTCTGCTCGGCAATCGTTTTGTATAGCTCCGGAAGTTTCCGAGACTTCTCTGCGCATCCCTCTCCCATGTCATTTCCAATGGCAGTATCTAGGTATTCGTCGTCAATCGGATATGGTGCAATCACGAGGATATTCGGCTTGGATTTGAAAAAGGCTTCTTCCGCATCCTGCGCCTTCTTAATCAGTCTGTCGAGACCGCGGGAAATATTTTCCGGAGTCGCAGAAAAGCGCTCCTTTACATCATTTGTCCCGAGCATAATGATAAGGAGCGAAACCGGTTCATGGGTAAGAAGAATCGGACGAATGACATCCACGCCGGAGAGCGACTCGTGAAGCGGATCATCAAAAACCGTAGTTCTTCCGGAAAGACCTTCCTCGCGAATCAAATATTCCTCTCCAAGAAGGCTTTGCAAGACCATCGGCCAGCGAGTGTTCTTGTCAAAGCGTCCCCCCGTTTTATTATTGTATCCATGTGTATTGGAATCTCCAAAACAAACTATGATTTTCTCCTCTTCCATATCCTATTTCTCCTCCCCAATCTTTTCTAAAAACGAAACAGAAAATAGATCCGCTACTGATCCATTCTAAAATATAATATTACGAACGAAGCAAAATATCATTTACACAGATAAGACTTCTATGAAAAATATAGTTCTTTCCGTGTAAACTGATAGCCGAATGCCCCGCCTTATACAATCTCTCTTAAGCGGGGCATTCTTTCTATTCTTAACAAGTACTCGCATAAAGCATGCAGTATCTTCTTAAGTTCCATTTTTCATTTAGCAAAAATGAGCAACCGCGTCGTCGATGACCTTAGCCATCTTCTCTGCAATCTTCTTGTCTTCTGCCGTAAGCGGAGTCAATGGACTTCTGACAGAACCGATTTCCAGTCCCTTACGAAGACGAAGCACTTCCTTAATCATGGCATACATATTGCCGTGTCCGCTACAAAGCAGAGCAATAATCTCGTTTACCTTAATCTGAATTTCTCTTGCTTCCGCAATTTTATTTTCCACGAAGAGCTTGTTCATTTTTACAAAAAGCTCCGGCATAGCGCCGTAGGTTCCGCCGATACCGCCGACAGCCCCCATGGCTCTTCCGCCCACAAACTGCTCATCCGGGCCGTTGAAAACAACGAAGTCTTCTCCACCAAGAGCCTTAAAAATCTGGATGTCCTGTACCGGCATAGAGGAATTCTTCACGCCGATAACCCTCGGATTCTTCAGCATTTCCTTGCAAAGGTCCTGTGTTAGGCTAACCCCGGCAAGTTGCGGAATATTGTAAATAACAAAATCGGTATTCGGTGCCGCTTCGCTGATTCTATTCCAGTACTCGGCAATGCTGTATGCCGGAAGATGGAAGTAAATGGGTGGAATGGACGCAATGGCATCCACCTTTAAGCTCTCCGCATGGGCTGCGAGTTCCTCGGAATCTCGAGTATTATTGCAGGCTACATGGGCAATAATTCTGAGCTTTCCCTCTGCCTCCGCACAAACATTTTCCAAAATGCACTTTCTTTCCTCTTTGGAAAGATAAATGCACTCTCCGGAGGAGCCGTTTACATAGAGTCCCTGCACACCGGCAGCAAGAAAATATCTTGTGAGTGTACGCACTCTTTCGGGAGAAACCTCTCCCTTTTCATCGTAGCAAGCGTAAAATGCAGGGGTTATGCCTGCGTATTTTTCTGTGTTTTTCATAATGATCCTTTCTGTGGAAAAACTGCTTTGAGCGATTTTCACTTGTCTATAGTTTTAAAAATAATAATCGCTCCACATTTCGTAGGTATTGGAACAGGGGCACGCTCTCGCTAACCTCGCCTCGTAACAGCACTAAGCTTCAAGCTACGCCGTGCTTGTTTTCAGCAAGTGCTGACGGGCTCAGATTACCCCTTATTCCAATACCGACGAAATTGTGGAAACAAATTAAACCTTCTTTTAGAACTTCCAACTGTCTAAATCACGCAAAGGACGATTTTTCCTCCAATAGTTAGCCGTAGACTGAGCGCGGGGCTGTGGTCTGATTACAGGGATAACTTTTCTTTATGAAAACTCTAGCCCTTGACTTTGTTTTGGTCAAGGTGGACCAAAACAAACTTTGCTTCGCAAAGCACACCCCCTAAAGGGGCTGTGGTCTTGTACGGGCTGAGTTTTTCTGAAGAAAAACTCTAGCCCTTAACAGCACCCATGGCGATGCCTTGTGTGAAGTATCGCTGGAAGATGAGGAATACAATGAGGATCGGGACTGCCGCTACGGCTGCTCCCGCCATGATGATTCCGAAGTCCGTGGCGTTTTCCGCCTGGAGTTTTGCAATACCGAGGGAAATAGTCAGTTTCTCCGTACTGCTTAGCATAATCAACTGCATGAAGTAATCGTTCCAGCTGTTTATGAAGGTAAAAATGGCAAGTGCGCCGATTCCCGGCTTTACCATGGGAAGCACGATCTGCGAAAAGATTCTTGCCTCGGAAGCGCCGTCAATGCGGGATGCCTCCAGCATTTCTCCGGGAACACCCTCGGAGAACTGCTTCATGAGGAACACACCGAAGGGCCAGCCGACGGTCGGAAAAATAACGGCTAAAAGTGTATTGTAAAGCTTTAAGAAGGACATTTCCCTGATTAACGGAATCAGGATAACCTGCTTCGGAAGCGCCATAGCGCAAACAATCAAGGTAAATAAAAGAGTTCTTCCTCTAAAGCGCTTTTTTGCCAGTGCATAACCAGCCATGGATGCCGTAACACAGGTTAAAACCATGGCGGAAAGAGACATCACAACCGTATTAAAGAGCCAGCGAACCGCACCGGGCACTTTCGGGCCGAAGGAAATCGCAGCCTTCCCCATACCGGGTAGTGTGAAGCTGAATAATGCTGTCGGCTGTCTGGAAAAAAGCTTCTGATAGTTGGTCATTACCCATTCCTTCGGAAACCAGTCCGGACTTGTGCCGTTAATGGACTGCGCCGTTTTAAAGGAGCCTGTGATAATCCAATACAGAGGGAAAAGGAAGAAAAATGCCAAAATAAGAAGAATGATGACACTGATAATGCTGTAAACTGATTTATTATTCGTTTTCATACTATTCCTCCTACTTTTCCTTCGCCAATTGGAATTGCAAAGCGGAGAGCAAGGCAATAATCACGGCTAATATTACACCCATGGCATTTCCGTAACCATAACGATACAGCTTAAAAGCAGTGTAATAAATGTAATACATTACGGTATCGGTACTGTGGTTCGGTCCACCGGAGGTTAAGAGCTGAATCAGTGCGAAGCACTGGAAACTGTTGATTGTGGTGATAACCAAAATATATAAAGTGGTAGGCATAATCTGCGGCCACTTAATTTTCCAGAAAAGCTGTAAGTCCGTAGCGCCGTCTACCTTTGCCGCTTCTACAAGAGAATCGTCTACATTTCCTAGTGCGGAAACATAAAGCACGATAGGCTGTCCTACAGAGGTCGTAAATAAAATCAGGATAATACAGGGTAAGGCAAATCTTGCGTCCCCGAGCCAGTTGATATTCTGTTCCATCATTCCCGTGTGGGTTCCCACATAGTTAAATAAACCATAGTAATTATGGAACATCCACTTCCAGACTACCGTTACCGCAACCGATCCTGTAACTACAGGAAGGTAGAAGATGCAACGGAAGGCGGAAAGCACCGGCCCCTTCATTTTGTAAATCAGAGAAGACACCCATAAAGAGAAGATCGCTACCGCAGGTACGGAAACCAGTACGATAATCAGGGTATTCTTCAATGCCTTTAGAAAAATGCCGTCCGAAAACAGCTCAAGATAGTTCTGTACGCCGATAAATTTATCCGCTACATTCTTTCCCATGGTAGCATCAAAAAAGCTGGTGTAAACGCATAAAATCATGGGAAAAATAACAAATCCCAAGAAAAAAACCAAGCTGGGAAGCAGAAACAAATAGGCAGATCGCGTTTCCCTCTGCACAAGAATCTTACTTCTGCTCGTTTGAGTGGTATCCATAAAGTTCTCCTTCGTTCTAGTTAAAACGAGTAGTAATACGCTGCTATTCTTTAAAATGAATCGCCCTATTCTTCTACAGTCTAAAACAGTGACCGATCATGTCTAAATCAAGCTGCAGCAAGCTTATATATGACAGTTTTTACAAAAAAAGCTCCGGAATGAGCTTTTTTGCTTCTTCCGGAGCGAAAATATTAGGACTTTGCTGCTGCGTTAGCATTGTTCTGGAAGGTTTCAAGCTCTGTCTTGACATCGCCGCCCTGTCCGACTCTCTGCAACATATTCCACCACTCGGTTCTTGCCTGTGCCCAGCCCGGAGTTACCTGATAGTAATCTCCGAAAGAAGGCATAAATTTCTCTGTGAACATCTTCATGGTTTCCGCATTGTCTGTTCCGTCATATACGCCGGTCAGCTTCTCATGTACAGGGAAGAATCCGGTTGTCTGTACGGAAATCTTTGCCTGTTCCGGATCGTTAGCCATAAAACGGATGAAAGCCTTAGCTGCCTTAACCTTGTTCTCATCGCCGTTATCAAAGATACCGAATCCCCAGATACCGCCGCAAAGCTCTGTCTTTCCGTCATCTGTCGGGAAAAGCATCGGGATGATTTCATCACCGTTGTTGGTCTTTCCGGCCTCGCCGTTATCCTTGTTGTTCTGCTGAGCAGAGTTCCAGCAAAGAGACATTGCTAAAGTTCCATTTCTAAATAAAGTAATCTCATCTCCTCCAACTAAAGCCGGATCAAATTTCACACCCTTTGCCGCTTTAAGAGCCTCAAGAGCCTTTACATTCTGCTCTTCTGCACCGGTGTACTCGGTGTGTTCCTTATTGGTGTAGGTTCCGCTGTAAAGGTTGTTTACCAGCGCACGAGTACCCTGGTCTCCACCCTGTCCACCGCAGTAAACAGCGAGAACATTTTCCTGACCGCTCTTCTCGATAGCCTCAACAGCCTTGAAGAAGTTCTCTGTTGTCCAGGTATGTGTATCTTCATCAATATACTGAAGAGCGCCAGCCTTCTCGAATACAGCCTTGTTGATTGCCATGCAGTGTGCAATCATAGCGAGCGGATACTCATAGTACTTGCCGTCGGAAGACTTGCAGGCAGCCGTTACATTTTCATAAATATCCTTGGAATCCTCATCCTCAAACAGGTCTGCAAGGTCAACCATAAGTCCCTTAGCGCCCCAGTTTGCAACGAGTCTTTCCGGTCCTTCCATAATAAGATCCGGAGCCGCATTTCCTTCGATAGCGGTATTGACCTGATCATCACCGTTCGTGTAATCCAGATACTCTACCGTTACATGGATGTTCGGATACTTCTTGTTGAAGTTCTCGAGTAATCCGTCAACGGATGCGCTGTCTCCCCATTTTCCGATAGGATAAGTGAAAAGCTTAAGGTCTGCCTCAAGGCTTTCATCAGCCTCTCCTTGAGCATCGGCATTTTCCTTACTCTCCTCTGCCGCCTTTGTTGTCTCTTCAGCCGCTCCGGTAGTCTCCGCTTTCTTAGCACCACCGCAAGCAGCCAGGCTGGATGCCAGAAGTACGGCAGCCATGCCTAAGGCAATCTGTCTTTTTTTCATTTTTGTTCCTCCCATTCTTTTAATGCTTTTACAAAAGGTACAGCGATAAGCTGCGGCCTTGTAATAATAGATCCGACCACCACGGAAAATGCACCGAGTTCCATCACTCTCTTCGCTTTTTCGGGTGTATTGATGTTTCCTTCAGCGATGACCGGGTGCTTAACCCCCTCTATCATCTTCCGAAGAATCAGAAAGTCATCCGCTTCAATCCGGTCTCCCTTAGACTGCTCGGTATAACCGACCATGGTGGAGCCGATAAAATCAAATCCCAATCGGTCTGCTTCCAAAGCCTCTTCCACCGTGGAACAATCCGCCATAAAGAGTTGATTCGGATACTTTGCTTTTACTTCCTTAAAGAACACTTCCAAAGTCTTTCCGCCCGGGCGATCCGAAATGGTGGCATCCATCGCAATGATGTCTACCCCCGTACTCGTAAGCTCATCCACTTCTTTCATCGTGGGGGTGATGTAAACCTTGGAATCCGGATAATCCCTCTTTACGATTCCGATAATCGGAAGATCCACTTCTTTCTGAATTTCCGTGATATCTTCCTTCGTGTTCGCCCGAATCCCTCCGGCGCCGGCCATCTTGGCCGCCCTTGCCATCCTTCCCATGATAAAGGAAGAGTGCAGAGGCTCTTCCGGAAGGGCTTGACACGAAACAATCAACTTTCCATGCAATCTTTTTACTCGATCATTCATGGAGTACTCCTTCTCCTATTTATTTTTTAACTCTCCTTGAGAATAAAAAATACCAAAGTAAAAATCTCTTTTTTCAAAGAAAAACGAAATTTATTTTCACTCTCATTTACTGTGTTTCATTATATTTATAATTTTTTAATTTGCAAGACGAAATTCTTTATACGGCTCTTTGAAATTCTTCTGCAAAGAATTTTTCTTCAATTTTCACAAAATCAAATGGGAAATGATAGTATATAATTTATCTAAAACGAAAGAAGGCTTTATAATGTACAGCGCGATTGACAATATCCATTTCCATTTTTTATACATTGACCGCTACTCCTTTGGAAAAAATTGGATTTTTCCTGAAACAAGTACTCCCTATAGTATGTTACGGTATATTGAATCGGGAACAGCCATATTCCATATAAATAATAAAGAATACTCTATAGACAAAGATCAGATTATCTACATTCCAAAGGGGAGCCTGCTATCCTGTTATTCCACCAGCAGTCATTTTTCCTTTACAAGTATTCGATTTACTACCTCTGTTTTTTTTGAGGGAGGAGATCTTCTCGAAGAGTATTATCATTTGCCTAAAATCATGGAAGGAAAAGGCGAATTTCTTTATTTTGATGAAATGTATAATTGGGTCAAAAAAGAAAGTCCTGCAAAAATGTTTTTTGTAAGAGGGTATCTTGAACTCTTAATTGCTTCGCTAATTGCGAAAGTAAACCAAAACATAGACATAGGAGAGTTTCATCTACAAAATAATGCCAATACCGAACAAAATGATTCCAATATCTCCTCCGCTTCTCGTAAACCTGTCTCTCCTTCGGAAGGGGAAAGTTCTACGCAAATTAGAGACAAAATTCAAAAAAACTCATCAGAAATAGACTATCGAATTCAAGGTGTAGTGGACTATGTTCTACTGCATCCAAGTGAAAGTTATTCTCCTCAACGCCTTGCAGATATGGCGGGATTAAGTAAGCAAAGGCTAAGCAGTTTATTCCGTACCCAACTTGGAAAATCTCCCATGACTTATATTAAGGAACTGAAACTGACTACTGCGGCCAGAAGGCTGTTGGTTTCTAATCTGCACATCAGTGATATCGCCTATGAATTAGGGTATGAAGACAGTAATTATTTTATTCGTGAATTTAAACGCGCTTTTGGCTGTACTCCTCGTCAGTATCGTCAGATTGCCAGGGAATAAAAGATATTTTTTATTTTCATAAAAACAGAAAAATATATCTTATTAGCATTGATATACTTGTTTTTCAAGCGTAAAATGCTATTTTTTTGTCTCTTCTCTATGGATTCGTATATTTTTTTACTATATTATACAAATTAATTAGCAATCTACACAAACAAGCTCGTAATTCTTCTAGCATAAAAAAATAAATAAAAGATTATTTTTATAGCAGAAAGGCTTGTAAAATAAGAGGAGGATGATTTATGAGAAAAAAGATTTTAAGCGCTATGCTGAGTCTTGCAATGCTTTGCACCGCTCTGAGCGGATGTGGCGGAAGCGCTGCAAAGGAAGAAAGTAAGGCTCCGGAGCAAAACAGTAGCGAAGAAAAGGGTAGCGAGGAAAAGGCGGAAGCGGATACCGAACTGGAAGGAGACATTACTTTCTGGCATTCCTTCACGCAAGGTCCCAGATTGGAAACCATTCAG
>ERZ773197.140-NODE-140-length-59575-cov-13.974210_pt1 | contig 59575 bp, 42 predicted proteins | sample MGYA00580999_ERZ773197 | MGnify/ENA primary metagenome ERZ773197 (study PRJEB29015, sample SAMEA2738166) | human oral metagenome | biome: human oral; feature: human-associated habitat; material: saliva | place: China | collected 2185 ...
GGGTAAACGTTCGCAAGGAGATTCAACGCCGTAGGTGTTGAGCTTTTTCTATGAAAGCATGGTTATAGTGGGGTATTTTATGTTGAATTACGCTTAGAAAGCGTAACACCTACGGCGTTGGTACATTCAATCCATAACATGAATTACATTATGTTACGCCAGAAAATATGGCGAATTAATCAAAAAAACCGCAACACCTACGGCGTTGAAACATATATTTTGTAACACTATATCCCTCGTTTCATGCGGTAAAAAGTGGTAAATCATGTAGCTATCCCCAATAAAAAATTTTCTGTTTCGCTTTCGTTCTCACCACCATGTCACTGATTTTTAGAAAAAACACGCAAGCAATCATCGAATTATGCAAGGCGAATGAATGAATTATAAATTAAAAACCTTACCTTTGTACACGTGAAAATATGTCTGAATGAAGACGAAAACACAAGACAAAAGGAATATAAATAAAACAAGATAGCAATGGAATATAATTTCAGTGAAATTGAGAAAAGATGGCAAAAGGCCTGGGCTGAGAACAAGACCTATAAGGTTACGGAGGACAAGTCGAAACAAAAGTTCTATGTACTCAATATGTTTCCCTATCCTTCTGGGGCTGGATTGCACGTTGGTCACCCTTTAGGCTACATCGCAAGTGACATCTATGCACGTTTCAAACGCCTGCAAGGATTCAATGTTCTCAATCCAATGGGCTATGATGCCTATGGACTTCCCGCTGAACAATATGCCATTCAGACTGGTCAACACCCAGCAATCACGACCGAAACCAATATCGATCACTACCGCGAACAACTGGATAAGATTGGTTTTTCGTTTGATTGGGATCGCGAAGTACGCACTTGTGACCCGAAATACTACCATTGGACACAATGGGCTTTCATAAAGATGTTTAATAGTTTCTTTTGCAACGACACGCAGAAGGCCTATCCAATCGCTGACCTTATCAAGCATTTTGAGACCGAAGGAACGGAGAATCTCAACGTTGCTCAAAGCGAATCGCTTTGCTTCTCGGCTGAAACGTGGAAGTCGATGAGTGAGGTTGAGCAGCAGAAAACACTGATGAACTATCGCATTGCCTATCTCGGTGAGACGGTAGTAAACTGGTGTCCCGGCTTAGGTACAGTGCTTGCAAACGATGAAGTGGTTAATGGTGTGAGCGAACGCGGTGGATATCCTGTTGTACAAAAGAAGATGCAACAGTGGTGTTTGCGTACTTCGGCGTATGCACAACGGCTACTTGACGGCTTAGAACATATCAATTGGACCGATTCTATCAAAGAAACTCAACGCAATTGGATAGGTCGTTCGGAAGGAACGGAAATGGAATTTAAGTATTGTCTTGGCTCGGATGCGTCTTCAAATAACGCAGAAGGTTCCAAGGAAACCGCCGAAGAGGGTAGCTTTACGATATTCACGACACGCGCAGATACTATCTTTGGCGTTACGTTTATGGTCTTGGCACCTGAAAGTGAGTTAGTAGATAAGCTGACAACCAACGCACAACGTGCCGCCGTTGATGACTATTTGTCTTACGTGAAGAAGCGAACCGAACTCGAACGCATGAGTGATCGCAAGGTGACGGGCGTCTTTAGTGGAAGTTATGCCATTAATCCTTTCACGGGAGATAAGATACCTGTGTGGATATCTGAATACGTTTTGTCTGGTTATGGCACTGGAGCGATCATGGCAGTACCGGCACATGACAGCCGAGATTATGCCTTTGCAAAGCATTTTAACTTACCCATTATCCCACTGATTGAGGGAGCTGACGTCACGGAAGAAAGCTTTGATGCCAAAGAAGGCATTGTAATGAACTCGCCACGTGAGGGAGTTCAAACCCTCGATGGCTTCAATCTCAATGGTAAAACCGTTAAAGAGGCCATCGCAGCAACTAAGGATTTCGTGACGAAACACCAGCTTGGACGCGTTAAAGTGAATTATCGTTTGCGCGATGCCATATTCTCTCGTCAGCGCTATTGGGGCGAACCATTCCCTGTTTACTATAAAAACGGAATGCCTTATATGCTGCCTGAGGAGTGCTTACCACTCGAATTGCCCGATATCGACCAATATAAGCCGACGGAAAATGGCGAACCTCCTTTGGGAAGAGCAAAGAAATGGGCTTGGGATGAGCGTCAGAAGCAAGTCGTAGATAAGTCACTTGTTGACGACAAATCAGTCTTTCCACTCGAACTTAACACTATGCCTGGCTTCGCAGGAAGCTCTGCTTACTACCTACGTTATATGGATCCACACAACGATCACGCACTTGTGGGCAAGGAAGCTGACGAATATTGGCAGAGTGTTGACCTTTATGTAGGGGGTACAGAGCATGCAACGGGTCACTTAATCTATAGCCGTTTCTGGAACAAGTTCCTCTATGATTGCGGTGTTAGCTGTCAAGAGGAGCCGTATAAGAAGTTGATTAACCAAGGAATGATACAGGGACGGTCTAACTTTGTCTATCGAGTTGTCAGCGAAGACCATTCAAAGGCGCCGTTGTTTGTATCAAAAGGGCTTAAGGATCAATACAAAACAACTCCTATTCACGTATGGGTGAACCTGGTAAAGAATGATATTCTTGATGTTGAAGCATTCAAACAATGGCGTCCTGAATATAATAATGCAGAGTTCATCCTTGAAGATGACAAGTATATTTGTGGCTGGGCAGTCGAGAAAATGTCTAAAAGCATGTACAATGTCGTTAATCCTGACGACATCATTAAAGACTATGGAGCCGACACTTTGCGTCTATATGAGATGTTCTTAGGTCCGGTTGAGGCCAGCAAACCATGGGATACGAATGGTATTGACGGCTGTCATAGGTTCTTAAAGAAGTTCTGGAGTCTCTTCTGGGGACGTGCAACAGAAGATAAACTCGTTGTAGATGATGCGCAACCCACAAAGGAAAGTCTCAAGACTGTACACAAACTTATCAAGAAAGTGACTGAAGACATTGAGAAATTCAGCTATAACACTGCCGTATCGGCATTCATGATAGCCGTCAATGAGATGGGACAACAGCAGTGCCATAACGTTGAATTACTTCAGAAAATGATTGTAGTGTTGGCGCCGTTTGCTCCTCATGTTGCCGAAGAACTATGGCATGTATTAGGTAATGAGGGTTCAGTTTGCGACGCATCTTGGCCTAACTACGACGAGAAATACCTCGTAGAGAGCGAGATTCAGCTTACAATCAGCTTCAATGGAAAGGCTCGTTATCAAAAGACTTTTGCCGCTGATGCCGACAATGCCACGATAGAGAGTGAGGTAAGAGCCGATGAACGCAGTCTGAAATACATTGATGGGAAACAGATTGTGAAAGTAATTATCGTGCCAAAGAAAATCGTTAATATTGTCATTAAATAAATGTTAGAGAATTTAAAGGTATGGGATGAGGTGAAAGATTACCTTTTCATCACCCTCGGTATTATGCTTTACACGGTGTCTTTCACTGTGTTCCTGATGCCTTATCAGATAGTTGCTGGCGGAGTTACAGGTCTTGCAGCCATCATCGACTATGCAACGGGCTTCCATGTACAAAACACTTACATCATCGTTAACCTTGCCTTGCTCGTCGTTGCCTTGAAGATCTTGGGCTTTAAGTTCTTGTTTAAGACCATCTATGCTATCTTCTTACTCTACTTTATGTTGATTTTGGCGCAGCATATCATACCCAAACAGCCCAATGGTCTGCCCATAAAACTCCTTGGAGAGGGGCAAGACTTCATGTCAATGATTATTGGTTGCGTCATCACGGGTGTGGCTTTATCGACCGTCTTCCTGCACAATGGCTCAACAGGAGGTACAGATATCATCGCGGCCTCTATCAATAAGTATCACAATGTGTCGCTCGGCACGGTGTTAATTGCCGTAGATTTCTGCATCATTGGTAGCTGTATGTTCTTCCCTCAATTCGGATCATACTTCGAAAGAGCTCATAAGGTGATGTTTGGACTATGTGTTATGACGCTCGAAAACTTCTCTTTAGACTATATTATGAATGCACGCAGGGAGAGTGCACAGTTTATGATCTTCTCAAAGAAATACCAAGAGATTGCCAACGCCATAGGAATGGAGACAGGACATGGCGTGACTATCCTCGACGGTCATGGCTGGTATACGGGTAAAGAGATTAAAGTGCTTTGTATACTCGCCAAGAAACGTGAGAGCATGGACATCTTCCGACTCATCAAACTCATTGACCCCAACGCCTTTGTAAGCCAGAGTAGCGTCGTAGGTGTATACGGAGAAGGCTTTGATGAGATGAAAGTTAGCATCAAAAAGAAGTTAGAAGGCAACAAGAAAAAGCAGGTAAAAGGATGAAAATTGTATTTGCAACCAACAACAAACATAAGCTTTCAGAGGTTAAAGAGATTCTTGGCAGCGCCTATGATGTTGTTTCTTTGGACGAGATTGGATGCCATGTAGACATTCCCGAGACTGGAAACACACTCGAAGAGAATGCACATTTGAAAGCGAAATACGTTTTTGAGCATTACGGACTCGATTGCTTTGCCGACGATACAGGCTTAGAAGTTGAGGCCTTGCATGGCGAACCTGGCGTATATAGCGCACGCTATGCCGAAGGAACTGACCATAACAGCGAAGCAAACACAGCCAAATTACTGCGTAAAATGACTGGAATTACCGACCGAAATGCCTGCTTTCGCACGGTAATCTCACTCATTCGGCGAGACGACTTCAAAGCCAATGGCTACAACGAGACTTTCTTTGAAGGCAAAGTCAATGGGAAAATCGCCACCGAACGAAGCGGTTCGGCTGGTTTTGGCTATGATCCTGTCTTCATTCCCGAGGGCTATGACGAGAGCTTTGCAGTGCTTGGAGAAGACATTAAGAATGGCATCAGCCACCGCGCAAGGGCTGTTGAGGCTTTGAAGAAATGCCTCTCTGCCGACACTTCCTCTGAAACAGGGGAATGATGTGCCACAAACGCATGGCTGCTTAATGATGATCATGATGATAAAAACTATCAGATACTACGCTAATAAAGTATTCCTCAAGCTTCAAACCTATGCTTTTCTCCCCCTGCTTTGGCGAGGAACAAGGAGCGGAATCATAGGGTTGTGCTGCTTTTTTCTCTTTTCTTCTTTCACATGGCGCACCTATTTATCTTATGATTCGCCACAAGAGATAGTGCAAGCCAATGCAACTTTGTTCTATGTTCGTGCCAGTAACAGCCTTTATTCCTATGACACGAAAGACCAAAGTGTGCGCACTTTTGATAAGGTTAACGGCCTTAGCGACTGCAATATCACACACATCGCCTACAACAAGACGGCACATCGCTTGGTGGTGGCCTATGAAAATCAAAACATCGACTTGGTAAACGACGCCGGACAAGTGACAAATGTCAGTGCCTATTATAACACTTCGACGACTGATAACAAAACCATTAACAGCCTTTATGCCTACAACCGCTATGTGTTTATGGCCACAGCGTTTGGTATTGTGAAACTAAATGCAGCTGAAGCTGAGGTCAGTGACACCTATAAATTGGGCTTTTCGGTCGACTATTGCTATGTGCGTGACGGCCAAATCTATGCAGCAAGTAAGGCAGCGGGCATCTATTCGGCACCCCTAACGGCCAATCTTGCCGACCGAAACCAATGGCATCGCGTGGGAAACTATGTGGAAAAGTCTCCCGAAGACACTTCCGCTTTGTGGGCAAAAGTGGCAAATGCTCATCCCGGCGGACCGAAATCGAATCACTTTGGCTATCTAACCTTCTACAAAGATAAGCTCTATTCGTGCGCAGGGGGATACAATGTGACGACTGATCTTGAGCGACCGGCCGGCATACAAGTGTGGGATGGCACAGCGTGGAGCATCTATGCGTCTGACGGAATCGCTGCAAAGACAGGCGTAGCATACGTAGATCTTAGCGTACTTGCAGTTGATCCGAAAGACGGAACCCATCTTTTTGCAGGCGGAAGAACAGGACTTTATGAGTATAAAGACCAGCATTTCATTAAACATTATGGCCCAAACAACAGCATACTTGAATCGGCTTTGGCTGATGGAAACCCTAACTATGTGCTCATACAAGGCTTGGGTTATGACACCGAATCACGGCTGTGGATCTTGAATAGTCAGGCATCTTCTCAGTCAATTATAGCCTATCAAGACCATGAATTCAAGGCTTTCAAACAGCCACAACTCATGAAACTCAACACAAGAAGCTTGGGAAACATGCGCAATTTGTTCTTTGATAGCCGCAAAACAATGTGGTTTGTCAATGACAACTGGCAGCAACCATCGCTCATTCAATATCAAACGGCCAACAACCAGCTTAAAACCATCACGTCGTTTGTAAATGAAGACGGCGAAACGATTAAGGATTTATGGAATGTTCGGTGTGCCGTTGAGGACAAAGAAGGCAATATTTGGATTGGAACAAACGTCGGTCCGTTGATGCTTCAGCCTGTAAAGATGAACCAAGAAAGCCCAGTTTTCCAGCAAATTAAAGTGCCACGTGACGACGGAAGCGGTTATGCTGACTACTTGTTGAATGGAGTTGACATCACGGGTATCGTCATTGATGGGGCTAATCGCAAATGGTTTGCAACGAATGATAATGGGGTTTATCTTGTCAGTAGCAACAACATTGAAGAACTTCAGCACTTCACGGCAGAGAATAGTCCGCTACTTTCCAACACCATTGAAAGCATTGCAATCAACGAAACCACTGGAGAGGTGTTCTTTGGAACGGCAAATGGGCTTTGTTCTTATAAGAGTAATGCGACCAAACCCCAAGAGGAGATGACGCAAAACGAGGTTTATGCTTATCCCAACCCAGTTAAACCAGATTACAACGGACCTATAAACATCACGGGACTTGCCTTTAATGCCGATGTAAAAATAACGACTTCAAACGGAACTCTCGTGCAAGAAGGACGCAGCAACGGTGGACTTTTCACCTGGGATGGCTGTGATCGTCACGGCAAACGCGTGGCTTCAGGTATTTATATGATTGAAGTGGCGACCCAAGATGGGCGAAAAGGGGTTGTTTGTAAAGTGGCTATTGTAAGATAAATACATGCCAAGAGCCAGTAACAACAGCTATATTCACATCCTAAAAGCCATGGGTCTCTTTGGCAGTGTACAGGGATTGAACATCATAATGAGTCTTGTTCGCAACAAGATTGTGGCAGTTTTGCTCGGCACTACAGGCATGGGGCTCATCACACTCTATAATTCTACGGTCAAGTTGCTGTCAGATGCCACCTCGATGGGGCTTCCAATGAGTGGTGTTCGCGAGCTTTCGGCGGCCTATGAACAGGGAGATCATAAGCTGTTATGCCACAAAATACGCATCATTCGCATGTGGACTTTGCTCACAGCGCTTGTCGGAATGTTGCTCTGTATGGTGCTAAGTCCATTGCTTAATCGGTTTACTTTCGCCGTGGGTAACCACACTTTGCAGTTCGTTTTCCTTGCACCCACCATTGCTTTTATTGCACTTGCGGCTGGCGAATCAGCCATTTTGAAAGCCACTCGCCAACTGCGCGCCTTGGCTTTACAGTCTGTTTATGGTGTGTTGGGCGCTTTGTTGACGTCTGTTCCGATGTTCTATGTGTGGCGAGATGCCGCGATTGTGCCTGCCATTGTTGTGGCGGCACTCCTCCAATGGACTATCCTCATGATGTTTTCTCTGCGCCGTTATCCCATCAACCTGCGGCTTTCATGGCATGAAATGCAAGAAGGCACGGGCATGATACGCTTAGGTTTGGCCTTCGTTGCATCGGGAATATTGGCCAGTGCGGCCGACTTCATCGTCAGAAGTTACCTTTCTCATGCCGGAAATCTACACATTGTAGGCCTTTATAACGCGGGATTCATGGTCACAATGACCTATGGTGGCATGGTGTTTCATGCCATGGAAACCGACTATTTCCCACGTCTTTCGGGCTTAACAGATTCAAAAAGCACGCTCAATTGTGTCGTAAACCGACAAATAGAGATGTGTTTGATGGCAATATCTCCGTTGCTTATTGCCATGACCACGCTGTTGCCATGGCTGCTTCCCCTGCTTTTCAGCGATGAATTTCTGCCTGTTGTCAACATGATGCGAGGCAGTATACTTGCCATGTACATGCGAGCCATGACGCTTCCTCTTGAATATATCGCCCTCGCTCGTGGCAATTCACGCTATTATTTGATTCAAGAGGCAGTCGCCGCCTTGCTGTTTGTCGTGTCGGTCATTGTGGGTTATTGGCTCGGTGGACTCACTGCAACGGGTTATGCGCTTGCCGTTGCCTCATTGTTGGAATTGATTTTCGTCACCATCTTCACCTATTTTATTTATGATTACCGCCCATCGCGCCGTGTGATTCATGGATTTTGTTTTCATTTTGGCCTCGCTTTATTGACCCTTGCGGCTGTTCTCACGACCGAAGGTTGGGGGTATTGGACCGCAACGCTGCTGTTGTTTTGTCTCAGTTTGCCCCGAACTTTTATCTTTCGGCAAATGAAACATCGAAAGAAATGGCTGTAATTATTTTGTTTTATCAGCCAAATAAACAACGATAATTTATGAGATTGTATAGATTATCGCATGATAAAGTGAAACGATTATTAATTAACTTTTAATTCGGTAGTGCGAAAGTGCAACCTCATTTGTTATTTTATACCTTTGCAATAAAGGCATCATAGCGCGCGTGTGCAAGCAAGTCTTCGTGACATTGCAATCTCGATGATTGCAAACTAAGGCACATGTGCAATGCCCTTCAACTTTTAAGACAACTCAACAAGGCTGAAACCTCCGTCGAAGGAGGTGTGTTTGAAATAATAAAATGTGACCACTCAACTTACAACCACCTCAAAATAAGGCGGCAAAGTGCCTGTAAAAAGAGGGGGTAACAATAGAGAGTGCAATACAAAACGACAGGCAAAGCAACAATAAATGAATTTACTCAACATGAAAAGTTATTCAAAACCATTCACAAAAACACTTCAGTTAGAATTTGATTCCATGCTATTAGCAGGGAGTGGAGGCTCTGGTAGCGCAGGATAATTTACCCCGGGAGGCAGTTCTTCGGGTCCAGGTTGTGTTACACCATCGTCAGCTAAGTTCAATCCTTTTATGGAAGAAGACAATGATTCGGATGGACTTTAACCCTCGTTTCCCTCTTCTCACGCCCCGTTTTCTTCGTCATTAACTCGCAAATGAACTCGCTTCTCAGTGCGAAACACGTTATCTCATGGCTCAAAACAAGTGGCTGTGGGGCAACTTCTTTGTGGGGTTAGTGGATGAGGGGAGGGAAATAAAGCCGAGACTCCAGCGCCTTGCAGCCTCACCCCCAGCCACTTTGTGGAATAGAGAAAGGGAAATAAAGCCTCACCCCCAGCCCCTCTCCGAAGAGAGAGGGGAGTGGTTAGTCATGAAAATGGAGGGAGTAGTTTGAGGAGTAATTAGGAATGTTGGCGTTGTTGATAATTAACGGTAAAATGATTTGCGTCATTTTATCGTGTAAAACATGGCAAAACGCACGACCATTTGACGCAGATTAGCGTGTAACATGACGCAGATTATAATACCATTTAAGTTCAACGCTGAAGGCGTTGTACGTTTGATAGCCCAGGGTTGGCGTCAGCCTACCCTGGGTTATGCATGTAGTGAAGAGGTCAACGCCGTAGGTGTTGTACGTTTTCTGCGTGGGACAACGCCATCGTTGTTACGCTGTCTAAGCGTAATCCGCCATAAAGGGTTTCATTGTAAGTGTGCCTTTATAGAAAAAGCTCAACACCGATGGCGTTGAATCTCCTTGCGAACGTTTACCCGGGGTAGGCTCGTTCCTCGCCAACCCCGGGCTATCAAAGGAACAACTCGTACCGAGTTGCCCCATGAGGACAGTCACAATGTTAAACACATTCATTGAGTAATCATCATAATACATACGATGTTGCGTGTTGAAAACATTCATAATGACAAATACGCTCATTAGAAGATTGGCATAACATCCATGGCGTTGCATGGTGAGCGTATTCATCATAGTGGATATATCCATTGAAATATTGGCGTATTTTGCAATTTATTTATTCGTATTTTGGTATTAATTGTATTATGATATGAATGTTTCAACGCCGTAGGTGTTGTGCTTTTGATAGCCCAGGGTTGCCAAACGATAGTGCAGGCTACCCTGGGGTTGCGTATGGTTTGTGGGGAACAACGCCGTAGGTGTTGTGCTTTTTTTGATTAATCCGCCATAAAAGGTTTCATTGTAAGCATGCCTTCACAGAAAAAGCTCAACACCTACGGCGTTGAATCTCCTTGCGAACGTTTACCCGGGGTAGGCTCGTTCCTCGCCAATCCCGGGCTATCAAAGGAACAACTCATACCGAGTTGCGAGATGAAACAATTGTAGTGACGATAATGTTGATAATAAAACGTAAAATGATTTGCATCATTTCATCGTGTAAAATACGGCAAAACATGCGACCATTTGACGCAAATTAGCGCGTAACATGACACAGATTAGAATGCCACTTCAGTTCAACGCTGAAGGCGTTGTACGTTTTATAGCCCAGGGTTGGCGTCAGCCTACCCTGGGTTATGCATGTTGTGTGGAGGTCAACGCCGTAGGTGTTGTACGTTTTCTGCGTGGAATGCCGTGATAAAATGACGAGGAATAAAAGGTACAACGCCTACAGCGTTGTTCCCTCTAACGGCAAATAACCCAGGGTAGACTTCGCTTTCGCTCGTCAACCCAGGGCTATCGAAGGTACAACGCTTACAGCGTTGCCATCTCGATAAATACAGGGTGTGTATCTATTGCATGAGGATGGTGATTTGGTTTGACTTTAGCTGCAACGTAAGAGGTTAATAGGAGGTGGAAAAAGTGACTGGAAGTATAGTTGGTTTTGATTTTATCTTTGAAATCTCTGTTTGCATATTAAAGAATGAGTCAATTAAAATCATGGCCTATTTTGATTTTAGGAGTATATTTTTTGCTAAGTCCTTGCTTTTCAATATAAATTATATAAATTTGCAATGTTAGTGTTTTCTTTTGATGTTCAACCTTATAAAACAAGCGTGATGGCAATGAAAAAAATGATGATGACAATGCTCTTGCTGGTTTGTTCGGTCTATTTGGGCTTTGCTAAAGTGCCAAACAATAAGTTAAACGAGCAACTTTTGCGATATGATTATAGTCAGGTGCTGATGCGAAATGACCTTTTGGGGTATATCGGTAATGGGCAACGGCTCTATATGCACTTTGATACAATCTATAAAGATAAGGCCAATCCGCATTGGTATCATGTGGAAGGGAAAAGTAAGGTGAAGCAAAACCTATGTAGTTTTACAGGGAGAATAGACCTTCATTCGTTTGCTCCGAATGAACAAGTAGACCCTAATGTCAAGCGATATAAACTGAAAGCGCAATATCGTTTTAATGAAGATAAGACGCAAAATGGTTCGGGATTCTTTGCCGGTAGTTTTTCTTCATATTTTATTATCTATCAAGATACGGCCTATTTTGATAGTACAGAAGATGGTGCAGACGGCTATAATAACAACCAATTTGAGGGACATTGGACCTCTTATCGCACGAAAGTATCGAAGAAAGCGAATTTCGGCGTGGGACGAATCCCTGATTCTAACGACCTCGATGTAGGCTCAGCAGAGTTTCGTGTGACGCCAAACAAACAGCATCTTGGCTGGGAAAGCTATACGAAAGCCTTTGAAACGGAGACTCCCGAAGGGCAGAAAGCGCAGGCAGAAGAGGACCGTGAGTGGTGGAAAGGCGACAAAGAGATTTATATTTCGTGGCAATTGAAAACAGAACATGGGGCATTTAAGCTTGACATTTATAGCAATAAACACTATCTTCAGACGCTTGATTTGGGCAAGATTGATTCGGACTATTGGGTAGATCAACGTGATTATAACTTCGATGGGCATCGAGATTTCGCCGTTTGGCTTTACTATTCAGCAAAAAGACAAGTCTTTTTATGGTCTGAAAAGCAAGGAAAATATGTGCATGAGCCTTTCTTTGACAAGTTGGAATCCCCCACAATCTTCGATGAAGCCCATTGCATTGTCGATACACATGACGTTAGTAACGATGTTGTTGAAGAGCGAATGTATCGTTGTTCGACGCGAGGTTATCGGCTCATTTCAACCCTATTGCGACATCCTTCAAATTCAAAGATATTGCAAATGAAGGTATATGACGATGCGGGGAGATGTGTGCGTGAGGTGCAAAATCCTACATATAAGCAGCTCACTCCCCTTTGGCAGAAATATGTTATCCTGTATTTCCTCGGATATTAAGATTGATTTCAGAGATGCTTCTCATACATTATATGTTATGGCACCGATGAAATTATCATCGATGTAGTAATTAATTTCAGTATAAAGGCGTTGTCTCTTAACTTTTTACTACCTTTGCCCACTGATTGAGAAAAGTCAAAATGAGTAAGAAACAAATTCTTTTGATCAACGACATTGCAGGTTATGGCAAGGTGGCTACAGCCGCTATGCTCCCTATTTTGTCGTATTTCGGCCACCCAACTTATAATCTTCCGACGGCATTGGTATCCAATACACTCGACTATGGCAAGTTTAACATCATGGATACTACAAGCTATATACGTGGTGTTTTCCCTGTATGGAAGGAGTTAGGCTTTACATTTGACGCCATTGCTACAGGCTTTATCGTCAGCGAAGAGCAAGCCGCCATCGTGTCACGCTATTGTCTTGAGCAAGCCGCCACAGGCACAACAATCTTTGTTGACCCTATTATGGGTGACGAAGGAAAGCTATATAATGGTGTAACTCCAGCCGCAATAAAGAGTATGAGAGAGATGTTGAGCGTGGCACATCTATGTTATCCCAACTACACGGAAGCCTGTTATCTGACTGATAGCACGTATAACCAGCAGGGAGTTAGTAGGGAAGAAGCTTATCATTTGCTTGATCTCTTGCGTCAGATAGGAGCAAAATCGGTGCTCATCACAAGCATTCCTGTTGATGGGAAACCTTCGGTGGTGGGCTATAACCATATTACCAATGAGTATTTTCAACGTTGCTATGAGGAGATTCCCGTACATTTCCCTGGCACAGGTGACATCTTTTCGGCTATCCTTATTGGCCATTTGCTCAATGAAGAATCTCTGATTGATGCAACTCAAAAGGCAATGGATGGCGTTTATGAACTCATTTTCCGCAATAAGGACAATGAAGACAAGAACCGAGGTATACCTCTTGAACAATATCTAAGTATTCTCTAACACACTATGGACTGGGTAAACAACTTATTTTCTGTTCATTCTTCCATTCAGACTGTAGTCATTTTATCGATTATAATTGCGTTTGGTTTAGCCATAGGAAAAGTCAAAATAATGGGCATTTCCCTTGGAATAGCGTTTGTTTTCTTTGTGGGTATCCTCGCCGGTCACCTTGGATTGAGTATAGATCCCACGGTACTTGACTATGCCGAAACATTCGGTTTAGCTATGTTTGTCTATTGTCTTGGCTTGCATGTAGGCCCAAACTTCTTTGGTTCTTTGCGTCATGAAGGGATGTCACAAAACATGTGGAGTCTCGCCGTTATAGTCGTTGGAACGCTCTTTTCGTTGCTATTGATTCCCCTAACGGGTATCAACTTACCCGATATGTTGGGTCTACTTTGCGGAGCAACTACGAATACTCCCGCCCTTGGTGCAGCCACTCAAGCCCTCAGTCACCTTGGAATGAGTAGCGGAACTGTGGCACTTGCGACTGCTGTTACCTATCCTTTGGGTGTGCTTGGCGTTATAATTGCGATGATGCTTCTACGCAAATTGTTCGTTAAACCCGCTGACCTTGAGGTGAAAACTGCCGAGAGTAACGACCACACTTATATCGCAGAGTTCAAAGTTGTGAATCCCGCGACGTCGGGAAAAAGCATTGCTTCAGTGTCAGATATGACGCATTTGAAGTTCATTATCTCGCGTATTTGGCGAGGGAATGAAGTCATTGTACCGAATGCTGAGACTACTTTGATGGTCGATGATGACCTACTTGTCATCACAACTAAAGAGGATGAAGGAGCTATGGAGATTCTTTTTGGTAAGAAAATCAATAAGGATTGGAACGAAGAAGCTATTGACTGGAATGCCATTGACACTCAAGTGGAGAGTCGAGTACTCGTGCTTACACGCACTGAACTCAATGGAAAGAGACTTGGAGAACTGCATCTTCGCAAATCGTATGGCGTCAATGTGAGTCGAGTTTTGCGTGGAGATATGAAACTGTTAGCTACAAGTGACCTTCGTTTACAATATGGAGATAGGGTCACAGTTGTAGGACAACACGAGGCCGTTAACCATGTAGAGAGTTACTTTGGCAATTCAGTGAAGACACTAAATGAACCAAATATTGGCAGCATTCTTTTCGGAATATTCTTAGGTTTGGCTATAGGCACAATCCCAATCAGCATTCCAGGCATGGAGAGTTCTGTGAGATTAGGTATCGCGGGCGGTCCAATTATCATGGGAATCATAGTGGGTGCGCTTGGTCCTAAGATGCATTTTATCTCTTATACAACGCAATCGGCATCATTGATGCTACGCAAACTTGGACTAAGTCTTTATCTTGCATGTCTCGGTTTGGATGCAGGAAAGGACTTCTTTGATACAGTTATGCGACCACAAGGCTTGCTTTGGATTGGTATAGGAGCATTGATTACAATCATTCCTGTATTGATTGTTGGGCTGATAGCATTGAAAACGAAGAAGTTTGACTTTGGAACCATTTGCGGAATCCTTTGTGGGAGTATGGCTAACCCAATGGCTTTGGGCTATGCAAACGATACTATTAAGGGCGATACTGCCAGTATCAGTTACGCATCGGTTTATCCATTAGGGATGTTTTTGCGTGTAATCATTGTACAAATTCTCGTGATGTTCTTTGCCACCTAAGACTTTTTACTCATAAAAACAGGTAGAAATAAAGTTGAAAACCAAGCTTTTTATGAGCCAAAATCCTACTGTCTATAAAGGAAGAAAGCTTTAATGGTGCAAATAGCACTATTGAAATATAAAAAAGATGCACCATCATTTGTTGATGGTACATCTTTCTTTGTGGGATGATTTATTTCAAAGGGAAAGTAAAATGCTTCTTTTCTTTCGCCGTAAGACCAACATAATCTACTTCCATCTTACCATTTTTGATGTGGCAAAGCAAGTAGGTGTTGTTGCTGTTAACAAGATTTGGGAAGTTGATTACCTCGTTAGGCTCCTGATATCCGAATTTATGTAGATGACCAGAAAGCATAACAGATACGTTCATCTTATTGAGTTCAGGCGTTAAAGTCTCTTGCATGTGGTAGGGACCATGCCAGTTTTCCAACGTAGGAGGCATGTGAGAGAAGACTATTAAGGGGTATTTTCCAACCTTATGTTCCTCTCTTAACGACTTCAACCAACGTGCCTGCTCCTCGCGATATTGGTCATAACTAACGATGCCGCTATACTCAATGTCTTCATCTGGCTTATCTTCTCCCGAGTCAATAAATAGGAAATCCACTCCCGCTACATGCTGAAGGCGATAATATTTGTCGTTGTTTGTGGGGAAGTAACGATAGAGATAGTCTGCAAATTGGCCTCGAAGTTCGTGATTACCACGGTTGAAGAACAATGGTGTATGCGTAGCAAACATGCTCACACAGGTATCTAAGTAGGCGTCCATCATGTGCTTCTGATCTCTCAAACGATGTGACATATCACCATTGAGTAGCACAAAATCAAGTTTATTGAAGTCCACATTCTTGCACAATTCCTTCATAAACTGCGGACGTTCATGGATATCATTCAGCACCAAGAAAGTGATTTCGCGAGGCTTTACGGGGTAAGTCGTGAACTCATACGGCTTTCCTTTCCACACATCTGTACAGGCAGTCTTCCCTAAACTCACCCAATCGTCATAGCGCCACTCGTCAACTTGCTGTGTAAACACACGGTAACGATACCTTGAATCAGGCTTAAGACCAGTGACACGCACGCGATGCACACTGTCGGTAAGCAGTTTTCGTCCCGCCAACACATCGTAATAGCGTGGCCTTACCTTACCATAGAAGTGGTCTTTTCCCTCGGGTGCTATCTCAACCCACGACAACCCAGGCTTGTCAGTCACCCAAACAATAGTGGCACCAGTGCTATCCATGTCGCAAATCCAAGGTCCATGAGTCACCTCAATGCCTTTAGCACTGACACAAAACAGCAGTAATAATCCGAACAATAAATGTTTCATGTAATTTGATTTAATATTATTAATAGTGTTCATGTATTTTATTTAACGCTTTAACTGGTTGTCTAATTGAGCATCTAAGGCTGGATAAGGAAGATAAATACTTTTTTCTCCTTTCCATGTTACATTTTCAGGGATTGTTACAGATTCTTTCATTGTAATACCCGGTGCCAACATTAACATCGGATTTTGTTTTCGTTGATAGAATACTTGTTCTAATCTGTTGAGTCTCATGAGGTCATCACGTCGTGTAACTAATGCAGGGATATAACCTGCTACCTCCCATCCATGTTCGCGAATACAAGCTTCTATAAAATCTGTTGAATTTAGGTTTGTTGGTAATGCTGCCAATCCCGCCCGCTGTCTTACTTGATTTATGCACTGATAGGCCATGGCATTGGGGCTTCCTTCTGCGCGACACTGAGCTTCTGCATACCATAAAAGAATCTCTGAGTAACGTATAAGGCGGTGGCGATGACTATTGGAAGAAACATAACCAGCAGGTTTTGTATAATCATAATCTGTATCATTGGGACCTACAGTGAAGATACAAAACATAGGGTGTTTTTCATCTGTCTCCCACCAATCAATGAGTTCAGTTTCTCCATTTCGTCCATTATTTTTAAGAATCTTAGGATTATAGATTGCATTCTTACGTGGCCCATCAGGAAAATCTTTCCAAAACTGAAGCTCACCCCAGCCATCTCCCCAGCCACCTAATGATTCAAAGAGATTACTTTTTGATAGTTGAGAATCTTCATCCCATCTAAATGTACCCGAGAAGTTAATACCAACAACAGTTTCATTGGTATAGTTGTGACTCGGTGCATATACATTTTTAAAGTCGGTTTCTAAGATATATTCATATATACCAGAATTAACCCCGTCTATAACAGCTTTAGAGAGCTCAGCAGCCTCCTTATAATATTCTGTTTTTTGTAGAGGCCAACCTGCCATTGCCATATATACTGCAGCTAATGTTGCCTGTGCAGCTTGTTTAGTTATATAGATATTTGCCCCACCAATAGCCCTCGGTTCTTCTTTATATTTTGTAGGTAGTATGGTAATACAAGCTTGTAGGTCTGTAACTACTTGTTTGTAAATATCCTCAACAGAAGTTAATGGTCTATTATAATCAAAATCGCCATTAATATTTAAGGGTACGGGACCAAAACGTTTAACAAGGAGAAAATAATTAAGTGCTCGCCAATATTTAGCTTGTCCAATAGCAATATTCTTTTCATCTTCTGATGTTGGGGTCTTCTCTGCATTATTTATAATATCATTAGCAGCTTTGATAACGGCATAAGATGTTTTCCAAGACCATGTAACTCCGGCCGTGCCATCACTTGGGTGGAATGCATCCATATCAGCAAAATTCTGTTTATTACTACTTGGATTTGTTGTAATATCGTCTCCTTGCCATGCTATTTGCATAGGATAACTGCTTGCTTGTGTAGCACAAACCTTATTATATAATGCATAAACAGCCATGTCTAATTCTTCTTGTGAAGAATAATAATTATCAGGTGTGAGCCGTCCTTTGGGGTCCTCTTTTAGAAAATCGCTACAAGATGTTATTGTCAAAGCAAATAACAATAAATAAAAGTATATAAAATAACGTTTCATAGTCGATAATTAATTAGTTAAAAATTAACTTTGATACCAAGAGTAAAGGTTCTACATGAAGGATAAGCACCCATATCAATTCCATCGTTGACATCCACACTCCCCATAGAAGAATACATAAAAGAAATGCCTGAGGGGTCTAATCCTTTATAGCCTGTAATTGTAAATACATTTTGGCAACTCAATGATAGCTTGATATCAGCAAATCTTGTTTGTTGTTTTGAAAGATTATACGATAGTGTAATATTATCAAATCGAATATAATCAGCTTTCTCTAACCATTTTGTTGATGCTCCTTGATAATAATTATTTGTGACATCTACCGCTGGAAAAAGAGGATTATCTACCTTGCCATATGATTGATAATATGCTTCCTTTAAAGTAATGAACTTAGAGGCACCATTCATCGAGGCTATAAAATAACGCATTAAATTTAAGCGTTTTGCACCAAAAGCAGCTGTAAAGAACATATTTATGTCCCAATTTCGCCATGTAATTTGGTTATTAAAACCAAATGTAAGTGTTGGATTAGCCTTTCCGCAGAACGATTTATCCCCTTCTGATAATGTTCCACTTTGATCAAGATCTGCATAGGTGTCGTGTCCTGTTGCATCTAATCCAGTCCATTTATATAAGTAGAAGGCTCCAATGGGTTGTCCAACAACTATTCGTGTAACGTCGTCGACTAATCCATTAGCAGGACTATATCCAGGGACAAAAGGAATATTGTCTAAAGATGTTACCACATTTTTTAAGTAGGTTCCTGTCAACGATGTGTTCCAAACTAAACTCTTTTCATTTATTATATTTGCATCAATATTGAAGTCTATACCTTTATTCACTACTTGACAGGCGTTTACCCAATAATCTCCACCTCCATCAAATAGAGGAAGTGTTTTTCTTAACAAACCATCTTTTGTGGTCTTCTTGAAGTAATCAATAGAAAATCTTAGACGGCGTGCCAATGTTGAAAAGTCAATGCCAACATTAAGTTGATGCGTTTTCTCCCAAGTTAAGTTTGGAGTAGCTCTATTTGTTCCAGCCCAGAAACCTGTATATTTTGTTGTTCCACCAAAAGCATACCCTACTTGTTGCATCAGACCTAAGGTTTCATAAGGTGAGATAGCCTGACTTCCAACTAGTCCATAGCTCAATCTTAGTTTGGCATCTTGAATAACATCTTGTTTTTGCATAAATTTCTCATTCCCAATGGACCAGGCCAATGCGATAGAAGGAAAATATCCCCATTTGTTTTTGGAGAATTTGGATGAGCCGTCTGCTCGAAATGTTGTTGTGAGAAGGTATCTATTATCATAATTATACATTAATCGACCTACTCCAGAAAGGAGTGCCCAGGATTCATAGCCATTAGCTTCAGCTTTTGTTTTTGCTATTCCTATATTCCACCAACTTACACTCTCTGTAAGTAAGTTAGTACCAGAAATAGCTATCTTTTTATATTTAGATTGTGTAGTTTCGAATACTCCTGTAGCAGTCAGACTATGTAATCCCCACATAGTAGAATATGTAAGATTATTTGTTGATTGTATCATTACGCGTTGTTCTTCATTGTTTGACATACTACTTCGTTCAGCAACTCGTTTAGAGACAAAACCATATTGTTTATTTTCATTATAGTCCACACCATTAGTTGTAGTGAATGTTAATCCTGGTAGAATATTAAACCGTAAATCAACTCTTCCATTAAAAATGTCCTGTAAATTCTTTCCACTATTGATTTTTAATGTCCCTACGGGGTTATCTGTAGTAATTGCATTATAATAATCACGACAATATTTCCCATTATTATCCATTAAGCTTGTAACTGGTGAGTAGTTAAGTGCAGCCCATAGGATATTACTTTTGGATGCTCCAAAATCAATAATATTTCTATTATTGTGAGAAGCATTTATATCTGCTGTAATTGAAAGCCACTTTGTTATATTTGAAGAAAGGTTAAGTTTCACCTGATAGCGCTCATTTTTAGTTCTAAGGATCACACCTTCTTGATTTAGATAATTTCCCGAAATATAATATTGTGTATCTTTATTTCCATTGGTTAAAGTCACTTTATAGTTCTGTATGAATCCTGTTTTCGATATAGCACGCTGCCAGTCTGTACCTTTTTCGCCATTTTGAAATGCTGTTAAATCATCTTGATTGAAAGTCCCAGGATGAGCTTCATTATAAGCTGTAGCAAATTCGAATGGATTTAATAATGAATATCGTTTAGCTACATTACTAATTCCAAACTGAGCATCAAAAGATATTTGCTTATAATCAGCTTTACCTGCCTTTGTAGTCACCAAAACAACACCATTAGAACCACGAGAACCATAAATAGCCGTAGCTGAAGCATCTTTTAAGACTTGAATAGATTGTATGTCTTCTGGGTCTAATCCAGTTAATCCACTTTCTCTAACAATGCCATCAACAACATAAAGAGGATCGTTGCTTCTATTGATAGAACCTGCACCACGAATACGGATTTTCATATCACCACCAGGAATACCACTGCTGACCACATGTACTCCCGCAATACGTCCTTGCAAGGCGTCGTCAACTCTGGTAAGCGGTTGGTCTTTAAAAGCTTTATTGTCAAGAACTGATACAGAACCTGCAAGATCAGCCTTTTTAACAGTTCCATAACCGACAACGACAACTTCGTCTATCGCATTAGTGTCATCATTGAGAGTTATGGACATAGTGGATGTTGCTTTTACTTCCAAATCTTGTAGTCCAATGAAAGAAACAATTAATGTTGCACCCATGGGAGCTTCAAGTGTAAAATGTCCTTCGGTGTCTGAAATGGTTTTATTTGATGTTCCCTTTTGTTGGATTGTTGCACCTACTAATGGCTCTCCAGAACCATCTCTTACCGTCCCTGTTACCCTTTTTATTGGTGCTTGTGATATATTTTTGGGGGATAAAACAATATATTTCTGATTGGTAAATTCGTAACGAATCTTCTTCCCTTGTACAAACTGATCCAAAAAATAAACAAGCGAACCTACTGTTTGAGGAAAAGAGATGTTCTCTTTGGTATTAATTTCATTATCTTTATAGACAAATAGGTAACCTGTTTGCTTCTCTATTTCATGGAAGAATTGAGAAACTATTAATGTTTTCTGTGATAATTTGACATGTTGTTGCTGTGCAAACGAAGGTTGAGAAATAAATAAAAAACCTAAGAGAGCATAGTAAAAGATACATCTTTGTAAGCAAATGTTAAGACTGTTTTGACTTACCTTTTTAAGATTGAATAGAAATCTGTCCATGTATTAGATGTTATAAAATGGATTATAGTATTTGTTGTTTGATCAAAAGGTTTGTTGGATGTATGTGTCTCAAACATCCCGAATAAATAGAAAATTATAGTTTATATTTTTTTCTCAGCCCCCTTTCTTCTTATTAGTAAATGATTATCTGTTTATCTTGTTCTCTTTGACTAACTTTGAAATCGTTTATTCTACTTAGTACACGTAAAATCTCAGCAGCATCGTCACTGGTTCTGAATTTCCCTGAGTATTTTATATGCATGATTTCTTTTTTCTTTATAATAATCTTGACACCATAATAATGCTGTAGTTGTTTAGTAATAGATAGGAGAGGCATTGATTGAAAATGTAGAATCCCATTTTTCCAATTCGTTGATTCTTTATCAAAAGCAATTTCTTCAAACCCCTTTTCAGTGGCTATTATGCTATGATTTGGTGTTAGGAGAATTTCCTTATTGGGCTCTTTTTCATGTGATACACGCACAATCCCATCAAAAAGTGTAACCTTAATAGGGATATCAGCATAACTTCTTACATTAAACTTCGTTCCTATTGCTTCAACATTAATATCTTTTGAGTTAACTACGAATGGAATATTTTTGTTTTTAGCTACTTCAAAAAGTGCTTCTCCACACAAATATATCTTACGTTTTCCTATAAAAGGGGTAGCGTAACTTAAAGTGGTATTTGAATTCAACCATACTTTACTACCATCAGGGAGGGTCATTTGACAATGTTGTGCATAAGGAACACTGATTGTTTGCATGACAGGTGAAGGTATAGTTAGTTTTGGAACAGGTAATAAGAACCACATAGAGACCATCCCGATAAGTAAAACTGCGGCGTAACGCAAGATGATTCTTATCGCTTTTAATCTTTTTTTAGTTTTTAGGTGAGCTTTAAATATGTGTAGATGGCGTTTACCTTCGTTAATATTTATATTTGTTGGATGTAATGAAAGCAATGTCTCACACTCAATTTGATTTATGAGTGCTTGGCGTAATTGCTCATTATTTTTTGATTCTTCCAATAAAGATTGTTGCTCTTTTGGGGATAAACTCCCTTGGATATAGCTAATAATCTTATCATCCATAACTTTATTTATTTACTGAGAGTACACAAGAAGGAGTGCAATCCACCAAAAATAAAGGAGCGAAATTTTTATTTTTAATTTATTTTAAGATTTCAATAATACCATCGAAAACTCCGAATAAGATTACAAATGGAAGTATATCTCGTAGTAAAACACGAAGTTTTTTATAAGCAATCCCCATTTGTGTTTCAATGGTATTATGTGAAAGTCCAAGTGATTGGGCAACTTCTATTTGTGTTTTTTTCTGGATTTTGCACATAATGAATATTTCACGACATCGTGGCGGTAATTTATTTATGGCTTCTTCTATTAGTTGTTGTATGTGCTTTTCATCTCTAAAGTCAGTAAATATATGTTCTAATGCTTCTTCTGCAAGTAGAAGCTCTTGCTGAGCACTAAGTTTATCTATTGATGTTTGTTGTTTCTTATGATGTTTTAAGCGTATGTGTGTGAGACAAGTGTTTTTTAATGATGTAAAGAGATAACCTACTTCATTTCGTGTTTCGTCTAAGATGAATCTGTTCTTATAGATTTTAACGAATACATCTTGTACTACATCCTCTGCCTCTTCTTCATTTTTTAAATAGAAAGTAGCAAAGCGTTTCGCACGAGCATACCAAGTTATGTAAAATGTATCAAAATTAAACATGGTATAAAGTATATTTAATAGATTCTTTTTCCATGATTACAAAGGTAATAGGTCTATGAGAAAAACCAGCATAAATAATAAACAAAACATTGATTTCCCATTTTTTTCATATCCTATTCTAAAAATAATTCTATCATTTAATAATTCAATTTAGAATCTACTAACTATGATTATCATACACAATCACATTTTATTTAGAGGTTTGTTTAGTAAAATGTGGATTGTGAAACATGGATAGAAAGACACCCATATACACAATCCACATGCATAATGTAATAAAATCTAAGCTATATTCTATTTCAAAGGGAAAGTAAAATGCTTCTTTTCTTTCGCCGTAAGACCAACATAATCTACTTCCATCTTACCATTTTTGATGTGGCAAAGCAAGTAGGTGTTGTTGCTGTTAACAAGATTTGGGAAGTTGATTACCTCGTTAGGCTCCTGATATCCGAATTTATGTAGATGACCAGAAAGCATAACAGATACGTTCATCTTATTGAGTTCAGGCGTTAAAGTCTCTTGCATGTGGTAGGGACCATGCCAGTTTTCCAACGTAGGAGGCATGTGAGAGAAGACTATTAAGGGGTATTTTCCAACCTTATGTTCCTCTCTTAACGACTTCAACCAACGTGCCTGCTCCTCGCGATATTGGTCATAACTAACGATGCCGCTATACTCAATGTCTTCATCTGGCTTATCTTCTCCCGAGTCAATAAATAGGAAATCCACTCCCGCTACATGCTGAAGGCGATAATATTTGTCGTTGTTTGTGGGGAAGTAACGATAGAGATAGTCTGCAAATTGGCCTCGAAGTTCGTGATTACCACGGTTGAAGAACAATGGTGTATGCGTAGCAAACATGCTCACACAGGTATCTAAGTAGGCGTCCATCATGTGCTTCTGATCTCTCAAACGATGTGACATATCACCATTGAGTAGCACAAAATCAAGTTTATTGAAGTCCACATTCTTGCACAATTCCTTCATAAACTGCGGACGTTCATGGATATCATTCAGCACCAAGAAAGTGATTTCGCGAGGCTTTACGGGGTAAGTCGTGAACTCATACGGCTTTCCTTTCCACACATCTGTACAGGCAGTCTTCCCTAAACTCACCCAATCGTCATAGCGCCACTCGTCAACTTGCTGTGTAAACACACGGTAACGATACCTTGAATCAGGCTTAAGACCAGTGACACGCACGCGATGCACACTGTCGGTAAGCAGTTTTCGTCCCGCCAACACATCGTAATAGCGTGGCCTTACCTTACCATAGAAGTGGTCTTTTCCCTCGGGTGCTATCTCAACCCACGACAACCCAGGCTTGTCAGTCACCCAAACAATAGTGGCACCAGTGCTATCCATGTCGCAAATCCAAGGTCCATGAGTCACCTCAATGCCTTTAGCACTGACACAAAACAGCAGTAATAATCCGAACAATAAATGTTTCATGTAATTTGATTTAATATTATTAATAGTGTTCCTCTTTATAAGATTACACCTATATTACGTTGAATCATGAGAAAAGTACTATCTTTTTCCACTCTTTTTTCAATCTTTTTTTGCGCCCGTCACCATCTTTTCATGTTACACATCGCCTGCCTTCGTTTTCCAAATCCCTCTTTTCTGTCCTCTGTTTTCCAATTTCTTAGTCTGTTTTTGCAGTTTATTTCCTTCGCAACAGCCCTCTACATTTTATCTATAAAAATAGGGACTATGTATAAAAATGACTCATATCGTGATAGAATATGATAGAATTTGTATATCTTTGTAGCACTAATACTTGGTACTTAACGTAAGTTATCTTTCCATTGGAGTACAAAGAAGCGGCTAAACAATCAGAAATCAAAGCATAAAACGCACCTTTGCAACCATAAAATGCGAACAAAACATCTATGGAGAACGATGATAAAATGTGCATATCGCAACTGAAAGAAGGTTCAGAACAAGCTTTCTCAGAACTTTATATGCGCTTTTCCAACAAGTTATATGGCTTTGCTCTGGCGCAAACCAAGAACACTTCGTTGGCCGAAGACATTGTTCAAGAAACGTTTATGAAGCTTTGGAACACCCGCGAACAACTTGATTGTTACGGCAATGTGCATGCTTTGCTATTCACGATAGCCCGAAATCTCATTATCGATAGCTTCAGAAAACAAATCGCAAAGATTGATTTCGAAGACTATCAAAAGGCAGCTAAAGAGATATCTCCATGGCCTTCGCCCCACGATCAGATAGAACATCAGGAGGCAATCGACCGACTTCAGCAGTCAAAGAAGCTGCTTTCTAAGCGCGAATGTCAGATATATGAGATGAGCAAAGAACAGCATATGCCCATCCAAGAGATTGCCGATTCGCTGAATCTCTCGTCACAAACCGTCAAAAACTATCTCAGTTCATCACTGAAACTCTTGCGAAAGAAAATGTCAACCTAATCTTCTCGTAAGTTCATCGTATTCAAATAAAGCCGAGATTCCAGCGCCTTTTAGCCTCACCCCCAACCCCTCTCCGAAGAGAGAGGGGAGTAGTTACTCCTTGAAATGGAGCGAGTTGTTTTGGAGTTAGTTTGGGGTGGCGATATTGTTGCTAATAAAGCGTAAAATGATTCAATGTAAATCATCGCGTAATATGCCGCGTTTTACACGATGAAATGATACGGATTATCGCATAAAATGGTACAAATTGTTGCATAAGGTATTGGATATTGAATTATGCCTCGATGCATATCGTTTGACAAATCATTTGACCCCATGTTGTTGATAATGTTTATTTCCACGTGACAAGCCATTAAATCATATTGTAAAACGAAAGAAATTGTATCGAAGAATGCATGTTTCAACGCCGTAGGTGTTGCGCTTTTGATAGCCCAGGGTTGCCAAACGATAGTGCAGGCTACCCTGGGTTAGGGGATGGTTGGTGGGGAACAACGCCATAGGTGTTACGCTTTTTAAGCGTAATCCGCCATAAATTCCCTCGCCAACCCCGGGCTATCAAAAACACAACTCGTATCGAGTTGCGAGATGAAACAATTGTAGTGACGATGTTGTTGCTAATTAAACATAAAATGGTTTGCATCATTTCATCGTGTAAAATACGGCAGAACACACGACCATTTGACGTATTTTAGGACGTAAAATGACGCTGTTTATAATTCTGTTTTAGTTCAACGCCTACAATGTTGATTATCAATCGTATTGCAAGCCATATCATTTTGTCCCTTAAGATGATGAAGATTCGTAGCATTTCTCTTGTTGATTATAAATTATTTGTATTACTTTTGCAGTTGAAAATAAATGTTGGTAAAAAGCAAGTAATATGGATAGATTACCCAATGACCCAATGATTCTTTATAGTGCAGTTAATATGTTGCTGCGCGATAACTATGGTTCGCTTGATGAACTATGTGATGATATGAACGTGAATCGTAAGGATTTGGAAGATAAACTGGCTGCGGTTGGTTTCAAATACGACGAGAAACAGAATAAGTTTTGGTAAGAATAAGGTATAGAAAGGACTCTCACGGCGTGCGTGGGAGTCTTTTTTTGTTTCATACATTCATAGGATTTGTAACGAGTTTCGGAGGATAGTGTTTCATGAAAGAGGAGGCTTTTTAGACCGATAGCCTTTGAAACAAATACGGAAAAGCGTGATTTGGAAAAGAAATTACTTATCCATCGAGAACAAAGTTGACGAGAAAAGCGTATATTTGCAACAAGAGTTGTATAGAAAGAAGATATAACATTCATCATAAAGAACAGGAAAATGGTAAACTTAAGATTTGAGGCTGTAGCAGAAGCGTTTAGGAAACGTCCGTTAGATGTTGCTGTTCCACAAGAGCGTCCAAGTGAATACTTCGCTAAAAAGGTGTTCAATCGTCAGAAGATGTATAAGTATCTGCCACTTGATGTGTATGAGAAGTTGACAGATGTCATTGACAATGGCGCGCAACTTGACCGCTCTATTGCCGATGATGTGGCTCATGCCATGAAGCAATGGGCAATGGAAAACGGTGTGACTCACTACACTCACTGGTTCCAACCGCTAACAGAAGGGACGGCAGAAAAGCATGATGCCTTTGTAGAACACGACGGAAAGGGAGGTTTGATAGAAGAGTTCTCGGGGAAATTACTGGCACAGCAAGAGCCTGATGCTTCTTCTTTTCCTAACGGAGGCATTCGAAACACGTTTGAAGCACGTGGATATAGCGCCTGGGATCCTACCTCTCCAGTGTTCATTATCGATGATACCTTGTGCATACCGACTATATTTATCTCTTACACAGGTGAGGCTTTAGATTATAAAGCGCCTTTGTTGCGCTCGCTTCATGCCGTGAATGTGGCTGCCACTAAGGTTTGTCACTACTTCAATAAGGATGTAAAGAAGGTGACAGCCAACTTGGGTTGGGAGCAGGAATATTTCCTTGTAGACGCTGATATCTATTCAACTCGCCCCGACTTAATGCTTACCGGTCGCACGTTGATGGGGCATGATTCGGCTAAAAACCAACAGATGGACGACCATTACTTTGGTACTATCCCCGAGAGAGTACAGGCTTTTATGAAAGATTTGGAGATACAAGCACTTGAACTTGGTATCCCCTGCAAGACAAGGCATAACGAAGTGGCCCCTGGTCAGTTTGAGTTGGCGCCGATATTTGAGGAATGTAACCTTGCTGTTGACCATAATATGGTGTTGATGAGCCTAATGAAGAAGGTGGCAAACAAACATGGGTTTAGAGTGTTGTTACACGAGAAACCATTCGATGGAATCAATGGAAGTGGAAAGCATAACAACTGGAGTCTCACGACCGATACGGGCATACTATTGCATCGTTCAGGGAAAACGGCCGAAGATAACCTGCGTTTTGTTGTCTTCATTGTAGAGACTTTGATGGCAGTTTATCGTCATAACGGGTTGTTAAAAGCCAGTGTTATGAGTGCAACTAACGACCATCGACTGGGTGCAAACGAGGCTCCTCCTGCCATCATCTCATCGTTTTTAGGAAAGCAACTCACTGATTTGCTCGACCATATTGAACTTGCTGACAAGAAGGATTTATTCACTGTGTCGGGTAAGAAGGGCATGAAGCTCGGCATACCAGAGATACCTGAGCTGCTCATTGATAATACTGACCGCAACAGAACGTCGCCCTTTGCCTTCACAGGAAATAGATTTGAGTTCCGCGCGGTAGGCAGTGAAGCCAATTGTGCGAGTGCAATGATTGTATTGAATGCTGCAGTTGCCGAGGCCTTGACTAACTTTAAGCAACGTGTTGACGCGCTCATTGCTGGGGGAGAAGACAAGACCAGTGCTATCATTGACATCATTCGTGAGGATATCAAGACTTGTAAACCCATTCGTTTTGATGGCAATGGATATAGTGATGAATGGAAAGAGGAGGCTAAGAAGCGTGGACTTGACTGCGAATCTTCATGCCCTGTGTGCTTCGATCGTTATTTAGATGAGGACAGTGTGGCTATGTTTGAGTTGACAAATGTCATGAGTCACGATGAACTTAAGGCTCGAAATGAAGTTAAATGGGAGACTTACACGAAGAAGATACAGATAGAAGCCCGCGTCATTGGTGACCTTGTGATGAATCATATCGTTCCTATTGCTACACATTATCAAAGTCAATTGGCCAAGAATGTGCAGAGTATGATTGATATTTTCGGTCGGGAGGAGGGCAAACTCCTAACGGAACGCAACATAAAAATTATCAAGGAGATTGCAGAACGCACGCAACTCATAGAGTCAGGAGTTGAAGAACTCGTCAACGCTCGTAAGGTTGCGAACCGTATTGAGGATGCCCGCAAGAAGGCAATTGCCTATCATGACAACATTGTTCCTAAGATGGCAGCCATTCGTTATCAGGTAGATAAGCTTGAACTTGTGGTGAGTGATGAGCTTTGGACATTGCCAAAATATCGTGAGTTGCTTTTCATCAGATAAGGAAAAGAATCGAATGTGTTGCTGAAATGATAGTGTTCTATTGTTGAAGGATAAGTCGTTTGAAGCACAAATCGGCAGATTGAGTCGATAAAATCATAGGAAAAGGAAGTTTGTTTGTGGCATATACGAATGTATTATGACCCAAATGAACTTCCTTTTTGAGTTTTATGAATCATGGAAAACGCGCTTTTCAGCTTTCATTTTATTGCATGTTGCAAACTTGAAGGCTTTACTCTATATAATATAATAAGGTGGAAGTTTGACTTAAATGATTTGGCTTGAAGCGTAAATTATGGGTAGGCATGAGGTTATTGGCATAAAAAGGGGTAACCGAACAATGTCGGTTACCCCATATGAATTTAGAAATCAATATTCAAAACGCGTGGTTATGCTTGACGAATCTCTGCGCTTTGGCAGGTGTCGAATGGCTGTTTGGCAGTTCATCCATAGCTCGCAACACTTTCAAAAAGTGTATATGAAGCCACATCATCAATCATAACGTGGTGTTATGAAAGTTGATTTACGATTTAGCGAAGCTTAGTATAGCCATATTTTGCTACGCAACCAAGTTCTTCTTCGATGCGGATGAGCTGGTTGTACTTAGCCATACGGTCAGTGCGGCTCATTGAACCAGTCTTGATTTGGCCTGAGTTTGTAGCGACAGCAATGTCTGCAATGGTTGTATCCTCAGTCTCTCCAGAGCGGTGAGAAGTAACCGTTGTGTAGCCATGTCGGTGTGCCATCTCAATAGCTTCAAGGGTTTCAGTGAGAGATCCAATCTGGTTAACCTTGATAAGGATAGCATTTCCGGCTCCCATCTTAATACCTTTCTCGAGGAATTTAACGTTAGTTACAAACAAATCATCACCAACCAACTGGCAACGATCACCAATCTTAGCGGTCAGTTTCACCCAGTTCTCCCAGTCATTCTCATCGAGTCCGTCCTCAATTGAATCGATAGGATACTTTGTAATGAGTTGTTCGAGGTAAGCAATCTGCTCATCTGCTGTGAACTTCTTACCGTTAGGATCCTTTGGCATGCCGTTCTTCAGCTGACGATAGTCATAAAACCACTGGCCATTCTCCTGTACTGCAAACTCTGAAGCAGCGCAGTCCATAGCAATCTTAACGTCTTTTCCTGGCTCGTAACCAGCGTCCTTGATAGCCTGAATGATTGAATCAAGAGCGTCTTCGATACCATCAAACTTAGGAGCGAAACCGCCTTCATCACCTACTGCAGTAGAAAGACCACGCTTCTTCAAGTTCTTTGCCAATGCGTGGAATACCTCTGCACCCATTCGAATAGCCTCTTTCTCTGAAGAAGCACCTACTGGACGGATCATAAACTCTTGGAAAGCGATTGGTGCATCACTATGAGCTCCACCGTTAATTATATTCATCATAGGAACTGGAAGCACGTAAGTGTTGGCGCCACCAATATAGCGATACAATGGTAAATTGAGTGCTTTTGCAGCAGTTTGTGCCACAGCTAAGCTCACACCAAGAATGGCATTAGCACCAAGTTTGCTCTTAGTTGGCGTACCATCAAGTGCTAACATCTTGTAATCGAGAGCGCGTTGGTTGCGTACATCCTCGCCTTTTAGGGCAGGAGCAATAACGTTATTGACGTTCTCTACAGCCTTAAGTACACCCTTACCACCATAGCGTTGCTTGTCGCCATCACGCAGTTCGAGGGCTTCATTCTCACCCGTTGATGCACCAGATGGTACACTTGCACGGCCCATTACACCGTTTTCGAGGGTTACTTCTACTTCAACTGTTGGATTACCTCTTGAATCGAGGATCTCTCTTGCATGGATTTTTTCAATCTTCATAGTTCTTTTTGTTATAGAGTTCTCTATGTTTTCGTGTGGCAAAGATAACAAAAAATATTCAAAACTGCAATACCTAATTATGAGGGTTTGCGTGGTTTAGCTGTCAGTTTGCCTCGTTTTCTGTTATAATACAACTATTATGCCAAGATGAAAGCATATAAACAAAAATTATAATTAAGTTTGTTTAACCACTCAGATATATGGTTTTTTCACTATCTTTGCGTCATCTCATGAAGGATGTGCTGTTGAATGACAAGCTAATGACAGCTTTGTCATGCCAATATAACAATGTTTTTGCAAAACACATGCCCCATCATGAGCTATCAACTACATAGAAAATGGAGAATAAAAGCTATCAGCCCGCCGAATTAAAACAATTACATGGCGTGCTATATGAAATCCTTGTCGAGATCGATCGTGTGTGTCGACTGCTTGATACCCCTTTCTTTATGATTGGAGGATCGGCAATCGGCGTTCACTTTTGGGGCGAAATAGTACCTTTCGACGATGATATTGACATTGGAATGAAGCGAGATGACTATGAACGCTTTATTAAAGAGGCACCAAAACTATTGAATTCGTCGTATTTTTTGCAATGTTTTGCAACAGAACCACATACCCCTTATTACTTCGCTAAGGTCAGAAAAAACAATACTTTGTATGTAGAAGAAACAGTAAAGAACATCCCTATGCACCAAGGTATATTCATTGATGTGATTCCTTTCGACCATATTCCAGACTCTCCGAAGGCAGAACGTCGGCAAAGAAAACTCGCAAATCTCATTGATGTGTGCTTCCAGGCGAAAGAAGTATGGCTTTGGCGCTACTTCGGTCATTGCGAAATAGAGCATCCCCAGCGTCAAACTTTCTTGAATTGCTTGGTGACCCGTCTTGTTGCTACCTTCATTCCGAAGCGCCTTATCTATGCTTTGCTTCACAAAATCCTGACTTATTATAATAAGAAACACGTCACCTATTATAATAATGTGATGATTTCGGCCGACCATATTCCCGTAGTCGACCTTGAAAATTTAGTCAAACGCCCCTTTGGTCCATTGCAAGTTAATGTGCCATCAAACTTAGAAAGTTATCTCAAATACCATTATCCAACACTTAAGAAATATATGACTGAAGAAGAAATTGCACGATATAGTCACGCACCCCAAGTGTTAAAGTTTTGAAGAGTGAAAGAGATAGCGGAATAAAGTGAGTCAAATTACCGAGTAAAGTGAATCAAATCATCGAGTAAAATGAGGCAGATTGTAGTGTGATTTCAGTCAGTTTGTTTTTTCGTTTGAGTGGAGTTTGAGAACCACATCATTTATAACACAAAGAAAACTGCGCTATATTCGTGTGAGTATAGCGCAGTTTTCTATTGTTAGTCCAATGCAATCATCATCGGTTTAGTTTCCAAGTGACTCCATCTTTCGTATCTTTTACTTCAAAACCAGCCTCAGAAAGTGCATCGCGTATCTTGTCACTGGTCGCCCAATCCTTATCCGCTTTAGCCTTAGCACGCAGATCTAACACCATGTCTACAACCTTTCCATAGGCTTCTTCGCGTGCTTCGTTGTTGTCACCCTTTTCATTTTTCAAGCCCAAAAGGTTGAAAGCAAAGAGTTTCATCGCTTCACTTAGCTCATGAAGACTATCAGAATCAATCGTAGTTTTATGGTCAAGAAGAGTATTTATGAGGTGACATGCTTCGAAAAGATAGCTAATTACGAGTGGCGTTTGTAAGTCGTCATTCATTGCATCATAGCAACGTTGGCGGAAGTTCTTAACAAACTGCTGGGTCTCTGCATCGCAATGATCGCTCACTGGAATGCGTTCGAGATCATCAAAGGCATTCATCAGTCTCTCATATCCTTTCTGAGCAGCTTCCAAAGCCTCATTAGAGAAGTCGACAGTACCACGATAATGTGCCGAAAGAATAAAGAAACGAATCGTCATTGGGCTATAAGCTTGGGTCAAACTTGCATGATTCCCGGTAAAGAATTGTTCCAAAGTAATGAAGTTTCCCAAGCTCTTTCCCATCTTTTGACCATTGATAGTGATCATGTTATTATGCATCCAATAGTGTACCATTTGGTCTCCTTGGCTTGCAACTGCTTGCGCTATTTCGCATTCATGATGTGGAAAGATGAGGTCCATACCGCCACCATGGATGTCGAAATGACTGCCCAAATACTTCCTTCCCATAGCCGTGCACTCGCAATGCCAGCCAGGAAAGCCAACACTCCAAGGGCTTGGCCATCGCATAATGTGTTCAGGCTGCGCCTTCTTCCATAGTGCAAAGTCCACCTGATGTTTCTTTTCGCTGACGCCTTGAAGCTCTCGGCTGTTATTTATCAGGTCCGTTAGGTTGCGACCCGATAGGATTCCATACCTGTGGTCATTGTTATATTTCACTACATCGAAGTAAATGCTGCCGTTACTCTCATAGGCATAGCCGTTGTTTAGAATCTCTTTTACGAGTTCTTCCTGTTCAATGATGTGCCCAGTAGCATGTGGTTCAATCGAAGGTGGCAACACATTGAGCGCTTCCATGGCTGCATGATAGCGGTTAGTATAGTGTTGTGCTATCTCCATTGGCTCCAGTTGTTCGAGTCTTGCCTTTTTTTCTATCTTGTCATCTCCTTCATCTGCATCATGCTCTAAATGCCCAACGTCGGTTATATTGCGTACATATCTCACCTTATATCCTATGTGTTGCAGATAGCGGAATAGGATATCAAACGTTATTGCGGGTCGAGCGTGCCCCAAATGTGGGTCACCATAGACGGTCGGTCCACATACATACATGCCCACATTAGGTGCATGTTGCGGTTTGAACAGCTCTTTATGACGTGTCAATGTATTATAAATGATGAGATTTTGTTCCATATTTCGAATGATTAATAACAACGAATGCAAAGTTAATGGAAAAAAGATGAATGGCAAAACAAACGCTTTTTTAATTTGATGTCGGCTTGAATTATACCCTCGATAAAATCAAATCATCTCATAAGAAAAGTGTAATCCACGCAATGTTTGCCATTCCTTTGCACCTTTTCTTATGCCTTTTATTTTGTAATCCATCCTTTTTGTTGTAATTTTGCAACAGAAATCAATTTGAAACAACATATCGGTATGAATATAGAAAACGCAATATCAAGTTCTGTTCTCCTTGTAGTGAAAGAACTTTATGGCCAGGATGTGCCGGCAACAATGGTGCAACTGCAGAAGACACGTAGTAACTTTGAAGGCAATCTCACGTTGGTTGTGTTCCCATTCTTAAAGCTTTCAAAGAAGAATCCCGAGCAAACGGCGCAGGAAATTGGCGAAGCTTTGGTGAAGAAATGTAGCGCAGTGTCTTCTTTCAACGTAGTAAAAGGGTTCTTAAACCTTGTTGTTGGCAAAGACGCTTGGCTGAGTTTGCTTAATGATATCAATGCCGATGAGAAGTTTGGTGAAAAGAAAGTATCCGATGATTCGCCATTAGTGATGATTGAATATAGCTCACCTAACACGAACAAACCATTGCATTTGGGTCATGTTCGCAATAATCTTTTGGGCTGGTCTTTGGCTCAAATCATGCAAGCTAACGGCTATAAAGTAGTCAAAACCAATATCGTTAACGACCGCGGTATACACATTTGTAAGTCTATGTTGGCTTGGTTGAAGTGGGGAAATGGCATTACTCCCGAGCAAGCGGGCAAGAAAGGCGACCACTTAATCGGTGATTTCTATGTGGCTTTTGACAAACATTACAGAGCCGAATGCGAGCAACTCAAAGTTCAATACATGCAAGAGGGCTTGTCAGAAGAGGCTGCTACCGAGAAGGCTAAAGCCGAAGCGCCTCTCATTAAGGAGGCACATGCCATGTTGGTAAAATGGGAACAGGGCGACAAAGAGGTCAGAGCACTCTGGGAAAAGATGAATAATTGGGTCTATGCAGGCTTTGATGAGACCTACAAAACACTTGGAGTGGGCTTCGATAAGATTTATTATGAGTCAGAAACTTACCTTGAAGGCAAGAAAAAGGTTGAGGAAGGACTCGCTAAAGGCCTATTCTTCCGCAAAGAAGACAATAGTGTTTGGGCCGACCTTACAAACGAAGGACTTGATCAAAAGTTGCTACTTAGAAGCGATGGCACATCGGTTTACATGACACAAGATATCGGAACAGCCGATATGCGCTTTAAGGATTACCCGATAGACAAGATGATTTACGTCGTGGGTAATGAGCAAAACTATCACTTCCAGGTGCTTTCCATCTTGTTAGATCGCCTTGGTTTCAAGTGGGGTAAAGCCTTAGTACACTTCTCTTATGGTATGGTTGAACTGCCAAATGGCAAGATGAAGAGCCGCGAAGGCACTGTTGTAGACGCTGATGACCTTGTAGCGGCGATGATAGATGACGCTCGTAAGACAAGCGATGAACTCGGAAAGTTCAAGGATATGACCGAAGAAGAGAAACAAAACGTGGCTCGTATCGTTGGCTTGGGTGCCTTGAAATACTTTATTTTGAAGGTAGATGCACGCAAAAATATGCTGTTTAACCCTGAAGAAAGCATTGATTTCAATGGTAATACAGGGCCTTTCATCCAATATACCTACGCGAGAATACGTTCTATTTTGCGTAAGGCTGAGGCCGAAAACATCCCACTTCCCGAGACGTTGAGCACGGATGCACCTCTCAATGAGAAAGAAATCCAACTCATTCAAAAGCTTAATGACTTTGGTGCTGCAGTCGAACAAGCGGGTAAGGACTATAGTCCAAGTGGCATAGCCAACTATTGTTACGAGCTAACGAAAGACTTTAATCAGTTCTATCACGATTATAGCATCCTCAATGCCGACTCAAATGGCGAGAAGATTACACGCCTTGTGTTGGCCAAGAACGTAGCAAAGGTCATCAAAAATGGCATGGAACTGCTCGGAATCGAAGTTCCAGAACGTATGTAAACCCCTTTTTCAATCCCTTCAAATGGAGGGGATTGATGGGCTTAGACACGCACCTTGTTTTATCTTCTGAATCGTTTTACATCACAAATCGTTATATCTTTGGCAAAGAAACACGAATTATCAGATGTCCCAGACTGGCGAAACGATACGGTTTTGCCATTGGCTGAGGATGTAGAAGCGTATGCCTGGGCAGTCGATGCGGCTTGTTCGGGCAACCCAGGTCCTATGGAATACCAGGCCGTCGACCTGCAAACGGGAGCACGTGTGTTTCATTTTGGTCCCATGTATGGCACAAATAACATTGGCGAATTCCTTGCTATTGTCCACGCTTTGGCCTTAATTGACAAGCAAGGTGACCGCAATCGTGTTGTCTATTCAGACAGTTATAACGCTATTTTGTGGGTAAAGAACAAGAAATGTAAAACGAAATTAGACCGCAATTCGCAAACCGAAGCCCTCTTTCAAATTGTAGAACGCGCCGAGAACTGGCTGCGTACGCATCAGGTAATGACGCGGGTGATGAAATGGGAAACCAAGAAGTGGGGGGAGGTTCCCGCCGATTTTGGGCGCAAGAAGTAAATCATCATGCAATGAAATGCCTTGTTTTACACGATAAAATGACGCAGATTTTGCGGTTATTTAACGCCGTTTGCAAAGTGTTTGTAGTTCAACGCTGAAGGCGTTGTACCTTTGATAGCCCAGGGTTGGCGTCAGCCTACCCTGGGTTATGCATGTAGTGAGGAGGTCAACGCCGTAGGTGTTGTACGTTTTCTGCGTAGAATGCCGCGATAAAACACCGAGGAATAAAAGGTACAACGCCTACAGCGTTGTTTCCACTAACGGCATATGACCCAGGGTAGACTACGCTTTCGCTTGTCAACCCTGGGTTATCAAACGTACAACGCTTACAGCGTTGCATCGTTATAACTTTAGACATGGCGGATATATTCATTGAAACATTTCCACATTTTGCCATTTATTTATTCGTATGTTATCCTTAATTGTATTAGAAAATAAATGTTTCAACGCCATCAGTGTTACGCTTTCTAAGCGTAATCCGCCATTAATCTCCTCATTATAACCATGTTTTCATAGAAAAAGCTCAACACCTATGGCGTTGAATCTCCTTGCGAACGTTGACCCGGGGTAGGCTCGTTCCTCGCCAACCCCGGGCTATCAAAAGAACAACTCGTACCGAGTTGCGAGATGAAACAATTGTGAGGGTGATATAATTGATAATTAAAGGTGAAATAGTGTAAGGCAAATAAAGCCTCACCCCCAGCCCCTCTCCGAAGAGAGAGGGGAGTAGTTAGCCGTGGAAATGGAGGAGGTTATTTTGGGATTAATTAGAAATGTGAACATGGTTGATAATAAAGCGTTAAGTGATTTGATGCAAATCATCGCGTAATATGCCTTGTTTTACTCGATAAAATGACGCAAATCACGCGGTGAAATGACGCATATTGTCGTATGATTAGCGTGGAATGATTTTATGGTTTGTTAGCGTCTGGTCAACGTTATCCAGCGAACAAGGTTGTGGTGAGATGCAAAATAGGCTCTTGGCAACCATTTTCCATGATGCACCAAGAGCCTTTCTACCTTTACGTTTAAGTTTTATTTACCTTACAACAACCTCTCTTCTTTCGCAAATATCAATGCCGAGAATGGCCAAAAGCGCTGACAATCGTATAGCATTGCTATTGAACCACGTTTGGTTTAGCCTTGTTTGCCACGGCACTATCGGCGAGATGATTCCAAGCATCGTGGCGAGTTGCTTGTTGATTTGAATCATTTGTATTGCGATTGGTGAAGAGATTGTTTCGCATTTTATTTGATTACAGTTCTTTTTCCGCCTATGATATAGACGCCAGCAGGAGCATTTCGCACCGCCTCTTCCATCGAACCAGCCGACCAAAGGAAATATCCTTGCAGATTATAGACCTTGATTGGTTGTGCCTGTTGTGTCATTTCATGTTCCCGTATGAATGCAGTCTGCCCCTTACTATTATAATATGTGCCACACTTAAAGTCTAAATCTGAGGTCTGTACAGTGCCAACATTGCCTCCTCTGCCACAATTGAAGATAATCTTTGTGTTGTTTGGCAATGGCTTTTGCCCTGTATAAGTCCATTTCCAGATAGTAAAGCCGTCTTTTTTTTGGTCCGTTGGCGTGCAAACTACGCCAGGCCACTGACCGCCTGTATAGTTTTCATTCACATTATCGCCATTCCACACCCAGGCATATACCTCATTCCATCCTCTGTCATTAATGAAATAAGCGGCACATTCGCCTTTAGGCTGCGGTTGAACAGGCTGTTCTTGAATACCAGAAGGCTTGGAAACACGATGTAGATTAGCTCCTCCCGCATATTCAAAATAAGTATCTTGCGTAATGTTTAGAATGTCTTCGGTCTGCCCTTTGCCGTCATTGAGGATGAGATTAAAGGCCTCTTTACCCTCAACAGCAAACGAATACCAGTCTGTTGTGCCTATTCTTGTCTTATTGGTCAGCACCTTTCCCGGCCAAGCCCCATTGAGTTCGGTGGTGGTTCCGTTTGTTGTTGTCCAGGCATATAACTTAGGTGATGCTGTTGAAGTAGTGTGAACATAGACGGTTATCATGCTGTTGGGATCTACTTTCTTATAGGTGGCCTCACCATTTGTGGTCTCTTCCTCCCCATCTTGCATGCCTTTGGCTTCCCATTGGATAGTCTTTGTGTCGCCAAATCTCATGTCACTGCCGATGGTTATCCGCATATCGCCGTGGATTTCGACTTTGTTTCCATTGTCAATCCTATACCATCCACTTGTAGCATCCTTGAGTTTAAGGTCTATATCGAGCGTTTCTGTACGGAAAGTACAGCCTTCAGGAGTCATTTCTACAGCCGGATGAGTCACTGGAGTGGCTTCAACCCAGGTTGTACCCTCGTCAGTTGCCAACGCACTTTGGTCGGCTTGAGCGGGTGAAGTGGCGTAAAGGAAAGGACCATCCTCACCAAGTGAGAACGTACCTCCAAGCACATAGACGCGCGCATTGCCTCTACCTGCACACGAAACGCTTAGTTTTCCGTCATGAACAGTCTTTACATCGCCCGTAACGGCATCCTTGTAAGTTCCGTTTTCGATACCCGTGAATGTGGCATCTCCATTCATACATACGAGCACATAAGAGTCTACATCGCCCGAAGTGTAGCGTTTCTTCCATGCACGGCCGCCATTTGACGAGCAACCTTCAGTCGAATATTGGCCCTTTCTCAATGCCGGCACAGCCTGACGAATGCGATTCAAGGCTTGAAGATGACGTGCAAGAGGGTGTTCAAGCGTTTTCTTTACCTGACCATCTGCTTGGAACAAGCCGAAGTTTTCAGCCGATACGTTGCCCATTAGATTCTGTCCGTAGTATGCTCTGCCTGTATTTGCAAGCGGACCATTAGGTCCTTTGTCGCAAGGAGCACCCGCTTGGAACTCTACTTCCGAGCCATAATAGATGCAAGGAATGCCGCGTAGCAACCACATTACATCCATATTCTCGGCCCAAGCGGCTGTACCGCCGTTATAACGATTGTCAGAATCGGGGCCATAGTCATGCGAATCAACATACACAACGTTCCAAGTGGCGTCGTTATATAAGCGATCATTGCCCGTGGCGGTAGTCCAAGCAGACGCATAATTGCCGAAGTTCCAGTGCATAGGAAAGTCAATTACGTTGAAGCCGCTGGCCTCTTTATAGTCTGGTTTGTGGTAGTTGTTGCCCTGAAGTAAGGCATTCTCCGAGCTAAAAGCATTGCCGGGCTCTCCTTTATAGTCTGTATACTCAGCCTCACAACTATTCCGATTGGTGTCCGAAAAGGTCAAACCTTCGCCTACTGGAAAGTCTTTTCCCTCATATTCTGAAACATCTGAGCTCCAAGGATAAGTCTTTCCACCATGCTCACTCGCCCAAGTATAGAAGAAAGGACTAAGGGCTGACTGCCCACGATATACCGGTCCACTGTATCGAGCGCATACTTCTCCGAACATATAAAAAGGAGTTGGTGTGGTCTGTCCAGCCAAAAGGCGCTTTGAAGCGTATTGTTCGCCGAGGGCTTTGAACTGAGGTATGAACGCTTTATTAAACGTTAGACGTGCTATATGGCCTGAAGTGTCGATGCGAAATCCATCAACTCCCATCTTAATAAACGACCCATAACACTTCACTAAGTAATTATACACGGCGGGATTCTCGGTATTTAAGTCCACACAATCACCCGCTATTTGAGCCCACCAGCGTGTATCGTCGTCCCAATTAAAGTTCCCAAAGTGATGCCAATAATTGTTTTTATCATGGTTTTTGCCATCGGTGTTCTTCATAAGTGCCAGTCTTCGCTGGTATTGTGCACTCGGATTGAGTTGCGGATAGTCATTACCCAGCAGCTTAAGATTAGGAGAAAGGCTGTAATCGACACTGCCTTGAGCCGTCACTTTGGTGCTTCTTGTGAAGGTTGGACAAAGGAATGACTCTCCAAAGTTACCCGTATGATTCAACACTATGTCAAGAATGATCTTTATTCCCTTAGCATGTGCGGCGTCAATAAGCTTTTGAAAGTCCACGTCTTCAGTCGCTCCATCGGCTATTCTGCTTTGATAGCGACTGTCAACACGTTCAAAACTCATCGCATGATAGCCGTGATAGTCATATCCAGAGGCGTTTTCCACAACGGGAGTAATCCAGATTGACGTGAAGCCTAAGGCCTTTATATAGTCTAATTTGTCTATAATGCCTTTGAAATCTCCACGCCAACAGGGGTCTTTTGTAGCCTTTTGTTGCTCTTGATTGTCCCAACAGAGTACGTTGTTTGACGGATCTCCGTCATAGAAACGCGTCGTCATGAGGAAATAAATGGATTCATCGCGGAAGTCAGTGCGGTTACTTGAAAACGTAACGCCATTGTCTGCAGAGGCTAAAAGCGTTGCACTGATAGCACAAAAGAGCAGTAAAGCCCTCATCATATTCATCTTCATAGCACTTAAATAAAATTAGATTAAACTGAGAATTAAGTTAGATTTGTTTAGATTTACATCTTATTTGCACAAATATAAGTAGGAAATGGCAAAGTTGTTTTCGCTTTTTCAAACAACATGCAATATTATTTGTGCAAACGTTTACCTAATTATCGCGACACAAATCATAAGATTCTGCATCTGCTATCCTGTCTGTTTATCACTTAAAAACGGCTGATTCCCAAATCTAAATCACGCAGAGAGAGAGGCCAACTCTACCATTTTATGAAGTCAAAATACATGTTTTACACCTTCAAACCATTGAAAGTATGAAAATAAATGTAACTTTGTAGCCGTTAATTTGATAGAGAGAGTGAATAAAAAAATATCATTTCATTAAACAATATCCTTATGGAGAGCATCCTTTTTCTTTTATTAATGGCTATCGGACCAACCATTATACTCATCGTGGCCTATTATTTTACCTTCAATATTTCGCCAATTCAAACGCTACCCAGCTTCAAAACATTGCGTTTAAGAGCTGTTTTGAGCATCGAAGTTGCCGCAATTCTGTGTGTAATTACGATAGTGTTTGCCGAGAAATGGTTTCCAGTTTATAAACAGTGGCTATTCAATCACTCTTTACATGATATGTTTACATATCGCTTTATGCTGCCTTTTGGCGCACTTTTTTGCTGGATTATCTTTGTGATACTCTATGAAAAGCATCATTGGATACGTCAACATCCACAGCATAGCAGGTTGATTTTCCACCACGAAAACCACATAAAAGATATTCAAGGCATATCTCTTGTCAGTGTAGATAACGTAAAAGCCGGCCGAGGTGTATGCTTATCGTGGATCAATGGCTATTACATTGATGCCGATTCTCACGCTCTTCTTTTTGAAGTTTATACCTCAAGTAAGTTCCGTCAGCCTCCAATCAGGAATGTACTCTTTACAAAGAAGGTTACCAAACGCTTCTTTCCGGGTAAGACTTACCATGTAAGAGTGAAACGAAATACAATAGTTATTGAGGAGGAAAGCTATAAATAAAGCCTCACCCCCAGCCCCTCTCCGAAGAGAGAGGGGAGTAGTTACCCTTTGAAATGGAGGGAGTTGTTTGAGGAGTAATTAGGAATGTTGGCGTGGTTGATAATGAAGCGTAAAATGATTTGGTGCAAAACATCGCGTAATTTGCCGCGTCTTACACGATGAAATGACGCAAATTATCGTATAAAATGGCGCAGATTGTGACATGATATATTTAATGTTGAATTATGCCACGATATATATCATTTCACAAATTATTTGAATCAATGTTGTAGATAATGTTTATTTCCGCGTAACAAGCCATTAAATCATGTTGTAAAACGAAAGAAGTCGTATCGAAAAATGCACGTCTCAACGCCGTAGGTGTTGCGCTTTCTAAGCGCAATCCGCCATAAATCCCCTCGTTATAACCATGCTTTTACAGAAAAAGCTCAACACCGATGGCGTTGAATCTCCTTGTGAATGTTTACCCGGGGTAGGCTCGTTCCTCGCCAACCCTGGGCTATCAAAAGAACAACTCGTACCGAGTTGCGAGATGAGGTAATTGTGATGCTAATATCATTGATAATGAAACATAAAATGATTTGCGTCATTTCATCGTGTAAAATATGGCAAACGATACGATCATTTGACGCATTTTGCAGGCCCATTTGCCTCAAATCATTTTACCTTTAATGTGTAACAACGTTGTCATTGGAAATGCCCTGATTCATAACTTGATACTGCCTGTTCCCTTGCTCTTATTACTTGGGCGAAAAACGAGACTATGCTGGGTTGGCGTTTGCAAGAAGATGATAGTATAAAACAATTTGTCCGAGCACATGATGGATGTGGTCGGACAAATTAAAGAGGGTGTGATAAAGGGATGAAGGCAAAGGAAAAGCTTTGCCTATGCTGGTTGTTTATTATCTGTTTAAGCGGTTTATTGTGCGTTGAATCTCATCGTTTAATTCGTTATTCGACGTTTTCAGCGTAGAAAGTTGGTGCACAATGTTGCGCCGTTGATAGTTGGTGTCAAACCAACCCAAGGTGTGTGCGGCCTTGATACGCACGCCATTATCCTCGTTTTCATTACTAATGATGCCAAGAAGTGTAGGGATAATCTGCGCTTGTGGTTTGTTTCGGAATCGCAAAATGGCATTTTCTCTGCGCACAGGTTTGTCATTTTGATTTGTGATTTCCTTCAAAACCTCAGCAAAGTTGCTTGGAGCCTTCTGCAAAGTCAGTCGCAACGGGCGGATAACTGCATCACTATAGCGTGGAGTTTCAGCCAGTTGACGATTGAGTTCGGCTGAAACCTTTTCACTGTCAAAGGCTTCTATGTTGCCCAATAGCTGGAAACCCAACCGTGGTTCGTGGCCACGCGTGATGAAAGTATGAACCAACGACGGAATCAGTTCAGGCGAACCATTGCGTGAAGCATAGATAGCTGCGAGCCGACGCACAAGTTCATAGCTGTCGTTGAGGGCAGATTTCAACACCATTACACTCTCTTCGGGATAGAAAAGACTGAGAAGTTTGAGTGCTTCCATGCGAACAACGAAGTCTTTCGACGTGTTATATTTCTTTGTTAACAGCTGTTGGGTCTCACGATTGCCTGATAACCACAGCTGACGCAAGGCCATTGCCTGAACATCGGATAAGGGATGATTGAGCTGTTGCATCCAAAACTTCGCATCACGATGATGCAATGATAACGCAAGATTCATGGAAAAACCAGGATGAACATTATCCGTGAAGTGGAAAGTAGGGTCACCTATGACATGACTTTCTAAGTAACCATTAAACCGATTGAGGTTTCCCACACGCATACCTGTGGCAAGTAGTCCGATAAACTCATCGGGCCATTTGTCTTGCAAGGCATTAACCGTACCACCAATTGTGGCAATTGTGCTCCCATCGTTAAAGAGATAACTGCCTGCAATGTTATCATCGGCATGAAAAGAACCATTAAAACACGCATCAAACAACACAAAACGAGCATTTGTTTTGAGTTGATGAAGGTCGGAAGTATAGATATCTTGGTCGGCTGCAAACAAAGAGTCACGGCGTTGAATGGCTGAATCGAAGGCCTCACGACACCAACTTTCGGGCACATTTAACTGCTTAGCATAATAGCTTATGGCACTATCGGCGCCCACTTTCTTGGCACGTTCTGCCACCTTTGCATGCAGATAGCGCTTTATATTCTTAATCGACGCCTCAACACCAGACACGGCTTGGTTGCCATTGAGATACTGCGTATCGGGTGCTCCGTGGTGATGGAAGAGCAAAACATCAAGTTGTGGGTCCATGGCTTCATTGAGATAAACCAGCTTTGCAGGGTAGAAGGTGTCGAAATCTAAGAACTTCACCGTTGCCTTCTGACCGAAAAGAGAAGGCAACTGCTCACGCAATGCAAGCTGTTCTCCTGCCCATGCTCCCCTGTCTTCAGAGTTATAACCATGTCCGCGAGCCATTGTCAGGTGGTCAAGAACATTGTTTTGCTCAGCGTTTTTAAGTCTTGCGACCTTATAAAGATAGCTTTTTAGCAACTCATACTTATCTTTTCCCGCGATTTCTAAAGGCTTTATGCGACCTGTATAGATATCGGGTGAGAGATAAGTCTTGCTCTTTGGTGACAAACTATAATAGAAATAGAGTTGCTTTTCAGCATCTTGTTTGAGGTAATTAAATGTGAGTCCGAAGTCGTCATAGTATCGATCGCTCGGCACACTGGATGCTTTCCAGTCGCTCTTTTGATTCATTTTGAAGGCAGAAGTGAGGTATTGTGCATCGCGAATCATGGGGATGGGGATGTCACCTACAAACACAGCACCCTCTAAAGGCTGCTGTTTGTTGCTGTGCCATTGCTTTAAGAGCAACTTGATGGCTTCTGGATTACGCCATGTTGCCACAGCAATATAAGTGCCCAATCCATCGTTTTCAATGCTATTTTTATAAGCCATCACCGCATCTTTTGCCTTTACATAGCTCGTGCTATCGATGATAATAGCAAAACTTGTGGGTGTTTTCCGCGTGGGACGAATGATATATTGCGCCATGGCATGAAGCGAAATGGCGAGAATAAACACAGAGAAGAAAAGTCTTTTCATACGCTTTTTCAGAAGTTTACGCCTAAGGTCACGCTGACATTACGGCGAGAATTAAAGGTTTTTGCCTTGGAATGAAGTTCACTAAAGGCAAGTTTTATGTAGCCATTGACGTTTGTTTGTTGGCGCAACAGCTGCGAATAGGTCAACGAAAGGCGTGCCCCCTGCGCATCAGCAGTAAGGAAGGCTTCGTCGAGAGGTTCCATTTCGCGCACTGTAATAAGGTCGTTGTTTGCGCCACGATAGTCATATTTACCGCTGAATGCCCTCTTCATCATCAGTCGAACATCTAATAAGAGGCGCTGATTCATAGTCTTTCCAACGATAAAGTTATTGCGATAGTCGGCGAAAAGCATGGCGTTCTTGCTCTTTTTGACTGAAATGGGGAGCAGATATGTGTCATCTAAGCCCTGATAATCAATGCCAATAGCGCCTTGCCAACTATATTCCGAGTCGCGAAGTCGCGTGAGAACATAGTTTAATGTGGCATCAGTGGTCTTATAAGTAGACCGAATATCGTGGTGAAGTTCTATCCAACCAGCCGATGAAGCAGTGTTATCTCGTTGTGAAAGATACGTGATTCCATTGGTAGATTTGTAGTTAAACGATGCATTAATCTGATGGATATAAGCTTTAGAATAAATGCTATTTGCCACCTTAAAGCCAAGATTTCGTTCCGCGATTTGTGCGTCTTTGCGAGGTGTTGTGAAGCTAATGTCCACGTTCTCTACAAGCTTATCAGCGAACAATTCGCCAAGAATCTTCCAACGATCTGTATGGTGTTCATACTGTAAAGCAGTGCCCCAGCGATTACCATAGTAGTTAGTTTGTCGGCCAATTCCTATGCCTTTATGTGCTGTTCCAAGTCCATATAGTTCATAATAGTGCACTCGTCGTTGCATGTTTTCAAGCGACATGTCTGATTGTTCCTTTTGACTGACATAGTTAAGACTTGCACCTATCACGTCGTGTGCAGTCAAAGCATAAGTCAAACCAGGCTGAAGTTGCAGCTGATAAAAGCGTGCATCGACACGAGGATCACGCTGTTTGGCTGCCAACTGAGCCTTGTAAGTGGCTTGAATGCCAAAAGTTAGGCGCTGAAATACAACAGGTGTGGCCACACGGAAACGCAGATGATAATTCTGATGACGCCATTTGCTGGGCTGACCAGAGTCAACAACGAAGAAAGGTTGACCGCGATAAGGATCATTTAAGGATGCATTGAAACGGGCATCTCTTTCATTTTCGTGTGTGAAACGAAACTCTCCCCATGCCAAAACCTTACCAAGATTGAGGTTACCTTCCGTGTAAACGTTCGCTTGTTGCTGCTTTTCGGCTGTGTAAACACGATGGAAATTCCCACTCTTTTGGTCGTAGTTAAACTGTAAAAGAGAGTAGTTTGGCGTTTGATCATACACCATTCCCGCCGCATTCTGTGTGTCAAACCATTGTCGTTGACCTTTGATGAGCTGTAAAGCAGCTGCAGAATGTCCATGGTTTTCATCTTGTGCAGAGATGGTTTGGGTCACATTAAATCCCAACAGCACAGAGAAGAATAGGCGAAGTAATATATTTTTCGTCATGATTGGTTTTCTTTTTTGAAATGATTAAATTGAAATCTCATCAATAAGTCTTATTCCATGAGGGCACACCTGTATGATATCGGTGGAGCATTGGAATCACTCCGCGCTCAAAATCATCGGTACTATTGTTCGTATCTTGTAGGATAATGGCCCCGTTATTGCGTCGAATCGTGTCGCCATTCTCAGTAACTACCTTTCTAACTACACCCAATCCGCAGTATGAAGAGCCTACCCACGTCATGCCAGCATCAATGACTGCAGGGATTCTTTTGGCATTAACGAACGTCTCGTTATTAATACATTCCACAGCATCAAGCACGTATTGAAGTGGTATTTTGGCTTTAATGTCTTTGCGATTCACCTCATGATCCTGGTATGTTTTGTTGTTAATGGGGTCCCAATCAGAGCCATTCGGTACTTTGAACATCGCGAAAGCACTTCCAAAAACAGAAGTAAGGAACTGAGGTTGCTTGCCAAATTCGGGTTTACCATCATAGAAAACATGGATCATATTGATAGCCTTTCCATCGGGAAATCGGTTATTAAAGGGGAAGAACTCAAACTCAGCATGACTACAATCTACAGGAGAATTGGGGTTGTATACAGGCAGTTTGTGGTTCACTGCCAATTGAGCGATGACGGCACTCTCGCCTGGTTGCAACGGATAATCATGCCCGTTACCAGGGAATTGCCATATACGCTCGGCATAACAAACGTCATTATTCACGCCACCGGCCCACACTGGAAGCTTACTTTTGTTAGCAACGTTGGGGGCAAGTTGGGCAAAATAAACGCCATCAAGATACTGAACATCGTTTGAGTTGTTATAAATCTCATAGAATTGGTCACGGAAATAGCCGAAGCCTGTAGGCGGTTTACTGCCTGCATAGTATATTTCTTTGAAGACTAATGGGCTTATTTTGAGTCCCTTTAGCGTGATATCAACAGACTGAACGCCTTTATAGAGCGCCTTGTTTACGGCATTTCCGTTTATGAAATACTCTGTTCCATCTGTAGAAAAGGCTGTTCCCGATACGCTAATGGTATAGATTCCAGGGACTATACTGTCAAGAATTGCATCGGCATTATCAGCATTTCGCGTATAATGATAACCGTCTTCATAGTTATCTAACTTAATAATGAGGTTCTTAACTGTGCCCAATTGTGCTACGTCTATATTCAAATTGACATTCACTTTCAATGGACTGACTTTCTCTGCTGTACGTGTTTCGTCAAAGCCTGTACAGGAAACACCGCATAAGACAATGGTAAGAATGAGAAGAATATGTTTCATTTTGATGATGATTTTATAGTTTTAATGACATCTCCATACCGAAAAAGAAGTCACTATTGAGTTTATTGTAGACGCCAGGATAACGTTTACTCTTCATAATGGGATAGCTTCTGAAGAAGTTATTGGCAAAGAATGAGACGCGAGCAATGTTACTTATCTCTTTCGTTACATTGATATTAAATTGGAAATAGGGTTTAACCGTTTCCTTGATTGCATCAGCATGGCTTACATTTCGCAACAGATAATCATATCCTGCAGCCTTAACCTCATCGACATTACTAAACTTTCCTGGCTCAAAGAAATGGGCTTTATGATCTTGTAAGTCCATAAACCCAACGGGAATCAAGTCATTTTCATACTCCGCCCAATTGCTTTGGTTCCATATCGCCTGTGCCGTTAGCGTTACAACAAAGCCAATTCGTGGGATGTTATGCGTGGCACGAAGTGTTGTTACGAATTGTTTCGTAAAATCCTTACTACCTTTCGGTGCATAGATTGCAATGTTCTTTCTCACTGAAGGGTCACCATTTGAATTGTCATAGAACTCATATTGTTGTGGTGTATAGCACGCTTCAAGCCATGAACCATTAAGTTGAAAGCTTGTACGGATAGGCTTAATATAACCCGAAGTCAATTCAAACTCAACGCCTTTTGTACGTACATCCTGGCTATTTATAGGCGTATAATAAGGTGAAAGAATAGGATATACCCCCTTTGTTACTAACTGATTACTTGCATTACGCATATAGATGGCATAATCAAATGGCAGGAAGCTGGTCAACGTATTCCCCAAACTATATCCATTATAAAGGTGTTCCGTGAAGCCAGTAACGTTCAAACCAAACGTTCCTAAACGTAGATCTATGCCCACTTCTCGCTTAAAATTCTTCGCGATTCGAAGCGACTTGTTTTGCGTTTCGACTGTTTTCGTCGTAGAAAGTAATATGCGGTCGGCCTCAGGAATGCTTTCATTTGTCAGCTCATTGATGTGCACATATTCATAATAAGCCCTTTCGGGATAGAGATAAACGAGTGTAGGCATCTTAGCAGTAATACCATATCCCGCATGGAAAGTAAGGATATTAGGAAGTATATCGATTGAAGTGTTGAAACGAGGACTAACAGTTCCACCCACAACCGAGGCGTGATCATATCGCAATCCTGCCTGTAATCTAAGTGTGCGTTGACCCAAATTAATGTCAAGATAGTCTTCCGTATAAAGACTAAACAACTTGATATAGGGAATATCTTTATAGCGACGAGGGCGATAACTGCCGTCAAAGTTTGTCACAGATCTATAAGGTGGCGTCTCAACGCTCCACTTTGTACCTTCTCCTTCGTTGCCATCAAGCTTAAATTCTGCACCAAAGAGTAAACCATTATTTAAGCTTCCAAACGATTTAAACAGGTTAGCGGTGAGCTTACCAAACACATTTACCTCCCGACTATCAATCTCGTTGTGACTTACATAGCCGTTAGGCAGATAGTGAGCATAGTATCCTGATGCAACATCCGAAGCCCCAAAATGAGTTAACTCCTGATGGTTTGCATCATAAACATGCTGTCCCACTCGGTTACTTAGAGTCGTCCCATCTATCAAAGTGCCTGAGTAGACAGCATTAGCTGCCGTTTCTTCTGCCTCTGTCATGCCTTGTTTTGAAACATAACTTGCTTGCAACACATATCTGATATTACGCAACCAACCTTGGTTTATCTGCCAAAGTCCATTGGTATTCAAGCGGAGTCCATAGTCTTCCCGACGTCTTTTGTCGAGTGGGAGATCAGGATTCTGAGCCAACTGGTCCTTAGAATAGTTAAAAGAAAGCGATGTGTTAGTGCGTAGTTTGTTATTAAAGAGCCCATTAGAATAAGCTAACCGCGTATTGATACGCTGAAAAGTGAGGTCGTTATTGGTCACTTTATTATTGCTATAAGCATAATCTCCGCTCACATTCAATGCTCCCAACTTCTCGCCAAGTGTCCAACCACTTCCTAAACTGGCTTCATAGATGTTGGGATTTGCCTTTACACTAACGCGGAAAGGCTCGCGTCCAGCCTTTGTATGCAGGATAATTGCGCCCGAAGTAAGGTCACTATACTCCACAGAAGGAATGCCTCTGATAATCTCTACGGATTCAATGTTGTCGGTAGATACGTCACGTGTGTCTATGCCGGCATTGGCAGAAGCTCCTCCTGCCATAGAAGTAACAGCGCCGTTCAACGATGGATTGAGCGCACTTAGATTGGCATTGTTCGACAAAGGCGCACCATCTTGGATAATGGCTGTACCAAAAGAGTTTATCTGATTCAGCCCATTGTCACTCACTCCGCGTATAGTTGCCATACCAGCCTTGTTTAATTGCTGATTCGTGGATATGGCACCAGGAGCCAAAGCCAATACATCTGCAAGACTTGTTGCCTGTAAATGGTCGATGGCATTGCGGTTAATATACGATGAAGTGGATGAACCGCTCGTCTTAGTACGTGCTACTACAACGATGTTATCAAGGTGGAAGTTCTCCTCTTTCATTGTAAAGTTGAGATGCATACTGCCTTTCAGATTGACAATCGTATCGATATCTTGCTTACCAATGTATTTGATGAGCATGCGAACACGCCCTTGTGGCACATTGTCTAAGCGGTAATGTCCCGATGCATTCGTAACCGTTACGAGCTTGAAGTCGGCAATTGAGATTGTCGCCCCAATGAGTCCTTGTCGCTCTGTGTCGCTGATTGTGCCGCTCACACTGCCCACCTGTTGTGCAGAACCGGTCAAGACGGCTGCAAAAAGCAGTGTAAACACGAAAAGAATCTTTAGATGTTTCATTTAATAATGGTGTAGGTTGTTTCTTAATTAATACGCATATAAGTACTCTCCTCATGGTGTGCAAACGGCACACACATAGGAACTGCAAAGTTAATTTATATAAATTAACTATACAATACTATATAATAGGTATTTTATCACTGCAAAAACCCTACACGATTTATTTGTGAATGGTGCGCAAGATAGAATAAAATGCAAGATGATTCACAAGAACATATCGTGTGATTCATTACGCAATGCATGCTCATTCACATGAAATCAGCTTGCTTTTTACATCATTTTGTGCGCAGATGTGCATCATGTAAAACCATGAAAAACAAAAAATCTTCTGATGTTTCATGTCATTTCTAAATAGAAAGCAAAAAGAAACACACAGAAGAATGAAGGAATAACCTAAATCAATAGGCCTATGTCACAACTCAACATGCTCCACATCGACACGTTCATGCAAAAAGACTTGCGCACTTTCCTTAAAGCGTTCGGGATTCTCGGTAGTCAGGTAACGGCACGAACCGCCTTGCGTTATCTGCTGTTCGATGTCAAGATGTCGGCTAAGATAGCTTTGAAGACTCCCTGCAACATATTCACCTTGTGGGATAATCCGCACTCCTGGTGCCACATACTTAACGATTTTAGGCATCAAAATGGGGTAGTGTGTGCAACCAAGTATAATAGTATCTATCGCCGGATCACGTCGCATGAGGTCGTCAATACGCTTCTTTACAAAGTAATCGGCACCCGGACTGTCGGCTTCATTGTATTCAACTAAGGGCACCCAAAACGGACATGCCACACCCGTTACTTTGATTTCGGGCCATAGTTTCTTGATTTCGAGCTCATAACTATGGCTCTTCACCGTTCCCTCGGTAGCCAAAAGACCCACATGATTGTTTTGGGTCAGTGTGCCAATCACCTCTGCTGTGGGCCTGATTACACCCAACACACGGCGTGAAGGGGTAATATTCGGTAAATCATTCTGCTGAATACTGCGCAAAGCTTTAGCCGAAGCAGTGTTACATCCGAGGATAACAAGGTGACAACCCAACTCAAAGAGTTTCATAACGGCTTGTCGAGTGAACTGATAAACCACATCAAACGAACGCGTGCCATAAGGCGCACGGGCATTATCTCCGAGGTAGATATAGTCGTATTGGGGCAGCAATTGACGAATGCCATGCAGGATAGTGAGTCCTCCATAGCCTGAATCGAACACGCCTATCGGCCCTGGTTGTTCGGGAAACTTCGTCATCTTTTAACGCTTTACAGCATCTTTTACGAGCGCGTTGATGTCTTCTCCCACAATATTATTCACGTAAGGAACGGCATCATTGTCGGTGTTGAGGATGAAAGCATAGCCGCGTTCGGCACCAATGCGAGCCACAATAGCACGCAAACGCACTTTAAGTGCAGCCTTACTTTCGGCATCTGCTTGATCAAGTAAACGTTTAGACTCGTTCTTAAATGCCACGTTCTTTTCCATCATCTCTTGCAACTCAGCTTGCCGTTTCTGTAGAATCAGCGGAGCAAAGTCACGTTGTCCGTCAAGAAATTGCTCGTATTTCTTGTTGAAATCGTCTTCAACACGCTTACCTTCTTCTTCATATTTTGCACGAAGGGCAGCCATGTCACGTTCTGAAACGGCATATCCTGGCATAGCTTTCAATGCCTCTGAGAAACTGAAATACCCATATTTAAGAGGTGACTGCGCACTAATCGTGAGTGCCATTGCCATAAAAGTAAGTGCGAGAAATAGCTTTTTCATCTTTTCTTTGATTTATTTTTTATTTCCAAAACTCTGATTTTCCATCATGAACTCATTCGTAAATGGGGATTGCGAAACCTGCTTCGCCCAACAAACGATAGGTCATTCAATCGTCATTAGTCCCATCTCTGTTCATGTAATCTGTTGCGAAGATACAATCTTTTATTGAAATTGCAAAGTTTTTGAAATGGAATTGTCGCTATAAGGTCATTACATTGCTCTGCAAACTATATTTTTGCGTTTCATTGATAAAGGCAGAATGAGGGGGAATGTGAGCTGCACTGCATGGCTGATTGCATGATTCTATCACGTCTTTCCACGCAGAAAATGTACAACACCTACGGCGTTGCCCTCCTCACTACATGCATAACCCAGGGTAGGCTGACGCCAACCTTAGGCTATAAAACGTACAACGCCTACAGCGTTGAACTTAAATGGCATTCTAATCTGCGTCATTTCACGTGGTAATTTGCATCAAATGGTCACATGTTTTGCCGTATTTTACACGATGAAAAGACGCAAATGGTTTTATATTTAATAATCAATATCATCACCACCCCAAATTAATCCCAAAATAACCTCCTCCATTTCCATGGCTAACCACTCCCCTCTCTCTTCGGAGAGGGGCTGGGGGAGAGGCTTTATTTGCCTTTTATATCAACGACGTTTGCATCATTACACCTCATGCTTATTCGTAATTTTTGATGGCATTAGCTGTTGATTGTCAGTTAAGACAGGTTAAAACGGGAGATGTTTTTCATGAGTTATTATTTTGTTTTCTCATGAATTATGTCTAACTTTGCAGGCGATTAATATATTAAGTGTAACATTTGTGGAAGAATTTGGCTGCTTGCAACCACATAAAAAAATGCTAAAACTGCAAAATCCCCCTCAGATTTTACGGTTACTTGGTATTTTTCCACGCTAAAAAAGTAATGGAAGAATGAACTATTTATTTTCTTCAGAGTCGGTGTCTGAAGGTCATCCAGACAAGGTTTCCGACCAGATTTCAGATGCGTTACTTGACCAATTCCTCGCTTATGACGAGCATTCTCACTGTGCAATAGAGACATTTTGCACGACAGGTCAAGTGGTAATAATGGGTGAAGTGCGTTCAAACGAGTATATAGATCTACAGACTATCGCCCGAAACACAATCAAAAAGATTGGTTATACGAAAGCCGAATATCAGTTTGATGGCGACTCTTGCGGCGTAATGACAGCCATTCATGAGCAAAGCGACGATATAAACAGAGGCGTAAGTCGTACAGATGAGGACGAGCAGGGTGCCGGAGATCAAGGTATGATGTTTGGTTATGCAACGAATGAAACCGAGAATTATATGCCTGTTTCATTGGAGTTGTCTCACTTGTTGATGCAAACCTTGACGGAAATTCGCCGTGAAGGAAAGCAGATGACTTATCTTCGTCCTGATGCAAAGAGTCAAGTGACGATTGAATATAGTGATGCTGGCATTCCACTTCGTATTGATACGATTGTTGTTAGCACGCAACACGATGACTTCCTTGACGATGATAAGGCGATGTTGGCAAAGATTTGCGACGATGTTATCAATATTCTTATCCCACGTGTAAAGGCAAAGTTGGGTGGAAAAGTATTGGCATTGTTCAATGATGACATTAAATACTTTGTTAATCCTACGGGAAAATTCGTCATAGGTGGACCTCATGGAGATACTGGTTTGACGGGACGTAAGATAATAGTTGACACGTATGGTGGCAAGGGAGCACACGGAGGAGGCGCCTTTTCGGGTAAAGATCCGTCGAAAGTAGACCGTTCTGCCGCCTATGCTACACGTTATATTGCAAAGAATATGGTGGCAGCTGGCGTTGCAGATGAAATGCTTGTGCAACTTGCTTACGCTATAGGCGTGGCACAACCCGTTAGTGTTTATGTGGATACTTTCGGTCGAAGTAAGGTGCAAATGAGTGATGGTGAGATTGCAAAGAAAATCAAAGAGATGTTTGATTTGCGTCCACGTGCCATCGAACGGATGCTGAAACTGCGTCAGCCTATGTACTTAGAGACTGCTGCTTATGGTCACATGGGACGCAAGAATGAGGTGGTAAAGAAGACGTTTACAAGTCATTATCATGAATCAAAGACTATAGATGTTGAGCTGTTTACATGGGAAAAGCTCGATCGTGTGGACGAAATCAAGCGCGCATTCAACCTATAACAGCATAATAAGAGGGTGGATAGAGTTGCTATCTGCCCTTTTTTCAACTCCCCGAAACCATGCAACAAGAAGATTCTATCGCAAGTGCTGAGATGCAACAAGGCCGACAAGGCGGGGCTGTTCGTGTGCAGAAGCAACCCACTCCGGCTGAAGTCATAGGGTGGTTGCCTAAGAATGCCACGCCCGAACAGCAAGATTCTGCCATTCAAGCACATATTAAACCCAGTAAGATTCGTTGGAGTAATCGACCTGATACGTTACATCTTCCAGGACAACCCGTTGGGAAAAGCTGGCGCGATGTAACGCTTCCGCGGTATTATAAGGAATCATTCTTCTCAAAATCTCCGTTGTTTCATCCCGAACAACCTGGCGGAAGATTGGGTGTTGCAGGTGACCCTGTGCCTTATTCTGTAGCGTCTGACAATGTCATTACAGGCATTCTGTTGTCTTGTTTCATTATTTGTATGGTGGGATATACTAAGTCGAAGCGATTCATTCAGCGTCAAGCGAAGAACTTCTTCTATGTTCAACATGGTGAAACTACAGTCATTTCAGAGACTTCAAGCGAGCTTCGCTTCCAGTTCTTCCTAATGCTTCAGACGTGTCTTCAACTCTCGTTGCTGTTCTTTTTCTATACACGTGCCACGATAAGTGACACATTTATCGTTGAACAATATAAGGTAATAGGATGGTTTACGGGTGGAATCTTAGCCTATTTCCTATTGAAAATAGCCACTTATTCGATAGTAGATTTGACGTTCTTTGATGCGAAAAAAAATGAACAATGGCTGAAGTCATTCTTCTTTATTGTGTCAACAGAGGGCTTGTTAATATTTCCTGTTGTGATGCTTATGGCCTACTTTGGTCTTGAACTGCATCATGCCATGATTTATTCTTCATTTATCATTATTCTACTTAAAATCCTTTCGTTTTATAAGACCTATCTTATCTTTTTCAGATATAAAGGTAGTTTTCTGCAGAATATTTTGTACTTTTGTGCGCTTGAAGTCATACCCTTGCTCGCATTGTGGGGAGTTTTGGCGACGATTAATAGTTATTTGAAAATCAATTTTTAAGACATCAATGATAAAGAAGATTCTAATTTCTCAACCAAAGCCTGCAAGTGAGAAGTCGCCTTATTACGATCTTGCCCAAGAACACGGTGTAGAGATGGTGTTTAGACCATTCTTTAAGGTTGAAGGAATATCCTCTAAAGAGTTCAGACAGCAAAAGATTAGCATGTTAGATCATACAGCTGTAGTGTTCACCTCACGTCATGCGATAGATAATTACTTTAAGCTTGCAAAGGAATTACGCATCACTATACCTGAGGATATGAAGTATTTTTGCCTCATAGAGACCATTGCTCTTTACATACAAAAGTATGTTCAATATCGTAAACGCAAGGTTTTCTTTGGCACAAATGGTAAGATTGATGGTCTCATGCCACAGATGTTGAAGCATAAAGACGAGAAATACTTGGTGCCGTTGAGTAGTGTTCATAACGACGATATAAAGAACATGCTCGATAGTAAGGGGCTAAAGCACAGCGAATGTGTGATGTATCGCACAATCAGTAATGACTTTACAGAAGAAGAAAAGAAAGACTTCGACTATGATATGCTGGTGTTTTTCAGTCCAACGGGCGTCAAAGCACTGAAGAAAAACTTTCCAGATTTCAAGCAAGGTGACATCAAAATAGCGGCTTTTGGGCCTGCAACTGCGAAAGAAGTTGAGGCACAAGGTATGCACATAGACCTTGTTGCGCCGAGTAAAGAGCATCCTTCGATGACCTCAGCGCTAAAGGCTTATCTTGCAGAAAATAAGTAAATCGTCATAAACCGATAGCAGTAGATGGTGGAAAACCTCTCTCATCGACTTCCGAAACAAGAGCGTGTATGCAGTAAAAAGCTTATTGACAGGCTCTTTAATGGCGGACATAGTCATACAATGTCAGCCTTTCCGTTGCGTGTTGTCTATATGACAATGACGCAAGATGAAGGAGAAGCCTCACTACCTCCCACGCAATTGCTCGTTAGTGTGCCTAAGAAACATTTCAAACGAGCCGTAAAACGCAATCGGGTTAAACGTCAAGTGCGCGAGGCATATCGCTTGCAACGCCAAATCGTTTCACTCAAAGTCAAAGACAAGCAGAGTGTCGTCATGGCGTTTATATGGCTTGATGACAAGCTTTGGCCTACCGAAACGGTCAAGCAAAAGGTTGGAAACTTGATGCAACGCATTAGTGAAAAGCTATGAAAACGCTACACACTCTCTTGCATTGGCTATCGCGTCTTGTGGTGGGAGCATTGCTTTTACCCATCTACTTCTACCAACATGTCATCTCACCTTGCACGCCTCCATCGTGTCGTTTCACACCAACGTGCTCGGAATATGCCCGACAAGCTCTCATCAAACATGGCCCGTTGAAGGGACTTGCATTGGCAATACGGCGCATTCTTAGGTGTAATCCATGGGGAGGAAGCGGATATGATCCCGTGCCTTGAATGGCGTCGGAAACCAACTCACGACATATTAATAAACAATGCAGCCGCATTCAAAATGCATCTGGCTGCTTTTCATAATATAAAAAGACATGGCAAAGAACTTCGTTGAAGAACTTAAATGGCGTGGTATGCTTGCACAGATCATGCCGGGAACAGAAGAATATCTGCAGACCCACATGGTGTCGGCCTATTTAGGCACTGACCCCACGGCGGATTCTCTGCATATCGGTCACCTCTGTGGCATCATGATGTTGCGCCATTTGCAGCGTTGTGGACATAAACCTTACTTGCTTGTTGGCGGAGCTACGGGCATGATAGGTGATCCTTCGGGCAAAAGCCAGGAGCGAAACCTATTGGATTCAGAGACGCTCTACCACAATCAAGAGGCCATCAAAAAGCAAGTGGCGAAGTTCCTTGACTTTGATGGCAGCGAGCCGAATAAGGCAGAACTCGTTAACAACTATGACTGGATGAAGGATTTCACGTTCCTTGATTTCGCAAGAGAAGTCGGAAAGCACATCACAGTCAATTATATGATGGCCAAAGACAGTGTACAGAAGAGATTAAATGGTGAAGCTCGCGATGGACTTTCATTCACTGAGTTCACTTATCAGCTTTTACAGGGCTATGATTTCCTTTATCAATATCAGCACTATGGCGTCAGATTGCAGCTCGGTGGAAACGATCAGTGGGGCAATATGACTACAGGAACGGAACTTATCCACCGTACTCTTGGCAACGATGCAGAGGCTTTCTGTCTCACTTGCCCATTGATTACAAAGGCAGATGGCAAGAAGTTTGGCAAAACGGAAAGCGGAAATGTTTGGCTTGACCGTCAACGCACCACACCTTATGCCTTCTATCAGTTCTGGTTGAACGTCAGTGATAGCGATGCCGAGCGTTATATCAAGATCTTTACTGACCTTGATAAGGAGGAGATTGATGGGCTTGTAGCCGAACATCAGCAAGATCCGGGCCGACGAATCCTACAGAAACGTCTCGCAGAAGAGGTCACTACGATGGTACATTCAAAGGAAGATCTCGATATGGCCATTGCCGCGAGCAACATACTCTTTGGTAAAGCCACCAAGGATAGCCTCGCCCAATTGGATGAGGCTACTCTAAACGATGTGTTCAAAGATGTTCCTCACTACACGATTGACCGCTCATTACTCGGTAATCCGGCTGTAGATGTGTTCAATCAAGAGGGAATGGACATCTTCCCAAGCAAGAGTGAGATGAGAAAACTCGTCAAAGGAGGTGGTGTAAGCTTGAATAAGGAGAAACTCTCTGCCTTTGATCAGCTTGTCACAACCGATGACCTTATCGATGGAAAATATCTTCTCGTGCAACGCGGAAAGAAGAACTATTATCTCATCACCGTCAAGTAAGATTTCATTTGCATATCAATAAAAGAAGTCTGCAAGGCACTTTACCTTGCAGACTTTTTTGTATATTTGCTTCATCTATCTCAAATGATGTCACATGAAGAAATATATAATCACCTTTCTACTTCTGTTTTGCGCGCTCATCTCTACTGCTCAGGAATATAAAAGCTTTGATAAGGCCGAATGGAAACACATCAAAGAACTATGCACTTCGCGTCCTGACAGCATCCGAAACCTTGTGAAATCGTTGCTAAATGGCGTGCCTAAGTCTCCATTAACCACAGCGAAGAGCCAGTTAATCTATATCGGACAAAGCTATATCAGCCAGGGAAAGGAAGAAAAAATGGTTCAAGAAATGCTCAAAGCCCTTATTAAAGGCGACACCAACAAAGCCATAACCTACGCCCAACAGGCGCTCGCTATCAATCCTATCAGCCTCCCTGCCATTGTATTTATGGGCAGAGAAGCACGTAATATGGTAGAAAATGGCGCCAATTCTCCTATAAATGTTGACGCAGAAGCATACTATCGGCGCATAGCAACGTGCGTTCTTGATGCCATATCTTCAACGGGTGACGGCACCATAAACCATCCTTTTGTCGTTACTTCAGAGGAAGATGCACGCTTTTTCATGCACTATCAGTTGCGATTGAAAGGCGAAAAGAGAGCCAAAAGAACAGGAAATCGTCTTGATTTCGACCTATCTCGCGCTAATGATTGTTACAATCGGTCTATCATTTCTTTTGATATCACGCGCGTAATAGAACTTCAAGAGCAGCCGAAACAATAGAGGTCGAAGTGTAAGGAATAACAAAAAATCAAGTAAAAATTTGGTAGTGTGCGAAAGAAACATTACCTTTGCACCCAGATTGTCCTATGGTGTAATGGTAGCACTACAGTTTTTGGTTCTGTCAGTGGTGGTTCGAATCCGCCTGGGACAACTCAAAAGCGACAAAAGATACTTATATCTTTTGGCGCTTTTTGTTTCTCCATATTCCTTGTTTTGCCTCAAAATCTGTTTGAATGAAGCGCCTTTTCCGTCCATTTTAGTTAAGTTTCTTGAGCTACGTTGATGTTATTCGTTTTATGGAATGAACGATTCAGCGTCATCAGTATTGTGGTTTCTTTGCGTAATTTGCCACAACTCATTTTATCTTTGATTATCAACCATGTCACCTTCACAATTGTTTCATCTCGCAACTCGGTACGAGTTGTTCTTTTGATAGCCCGGGG
>ERZ773197.141-NODE-141-length-59559-cov-67.196357_pt1 | contig 59559 bp, 40 predicted proteins | sample MGYA00580999_ERZ773197 | MGnify/ENA primary metagenome ERZ773197 (study PRJEB29015, sample SAMEA2738166) | human oral metagenome | biome: human oral; feature: human-associated habitat; material: saliva | place: China | collected 2185 ...
CGGGAATATTGCGCTCGTGCAGCTGCTCGATCATCCGTTTGGCACCGGGCAGGAGATGGTCTCCTAGGTAGATAGTGCCATCCATGTCAAAGATGTAGGCGGCGTAAAAGTCCGTGGGGGTTTTAACGACGTCGTCCATGGCGGTTTAGACCTTAGGCTCCAGCGATCTGGGCCGCCGCCATGAAGATGGTGGTGGTGGTCCAAATAGCGATGGCCGGGGGGTCAATGTGGGTGTTACCACGGTCGTAGAACAGGCGGGCGGCAACTTCGCCGATAACAGCACCGGTTAGACCACCCAGGGCACCGAGCACCAGGTAAATCAGGCCTACACCGTGACCTGGGTGGAGACCCAGCACCGGGATGAACTGGGTTACGGCCAGACCACCGGTGATGGTCATGTGGTGGGTTACGGGCACATTGTGACCCAGGTTTAGGATCAAGATGCACAGGGCGGAGATAGCGAAACCGAATACCTGAGCGTTCTTAGCTTCAGCCAGAACCGGGAAGTGGTGGCTGAGTACCAGGGCGGCACCACCGAAAGCCATACCCCACATGACACCCAGGGTGATGAACTGTGAGGGCTTTTCCTGCCATTCGAGCCAACGAGCGCCTTCGCGGGGCTTGAAGCCCTGTAGGGCCGGCTTGGAACCGAAGATGGAGTCACCAAACATCAGGCGAGCCACGATAGCGGAGATGAACACGGTGAAGGCAACCGAGTCGGTGTGGTGGCCAAACCACGGGATCATCAGTACTAGCTTCTGCAAAATAGCACCGAATACACCGAAGGCGGAACCAACCAGCCATACATCCGGCTTACCTAGGGCGCTAAGCGGGGTAACAATGTCTTTACCATCTTCAATATAGCCACGCTTAGCTGCATATGCTGAGGCTGCCGCACCACCAGCAAAACATACGTGAGGGCCAAAGACGGGACCAAAGGCAATGTAGTCTAGGACGTAGCTGTCCTTGGTGGCCACCATGTAGCCTAGGCCAAATAGGGCCGATACTCCGGTGAATACGAATGCGTAGTTACCACCGATGCAGGCACCGATAAAGCCACCTGCGATAGCGGCGATAATCCAGTACACGGAGATACCGGCGACCGCGAGGTCGAGATCCATTTAATCTGCGCTCCTTATTGCAATTTCTGGGAGGTAGGTTACTTCTAGTGTGAAGTGCGGGTCATTCCCGGTTTAGACTGTAGTCGTTTAGAGCCGCAACTTTGGGGGCTGAGTGGGAGGTTTCGTCAAATACGTATCCCAGCCACTCCTTAACCAGTCGGCGAGCCAGTTCAATTCCAATTACACGCTGACCCAGGGTTAGTACCTGTGCGTTGTTGGAAAGCACTAAACGCTCAACAGAGAATGAATCGTGAGCGACTGAGGCGCGGATTCCCGGCACGGTGTTGGCAGCCATCGCCATACCCATGCCCGTACCGCACACAATCAAGCCACGATCGCCTTCACCGGCAGCAATTTTGCGGGCTACTGCCACCCCGATGTGCGGGTAATCAATGTCTTGTCCCGCATCAACACCTACGTCTATTACTTCGTCAACACGCGGATCGGCTTGCAGATCTGCCTTTAGACGTTCCTTGTACTCATATCCGGCGATATCAGCGCCAACAACTACTTTGAATCCCATATTTACAACCTCCTTGTCGCATACCACAGGTATAGCTAGTAGTAATGATTGCGGTTACTGCTTTGTATACAGCATCCAAAGGCTTACTTAGCCCCTGACACAGTTTGCCTTGCTAGAGCCACTAAAAGCCAGTCAAATTGGGATATTGGGCACATCTGTGCAACGCCAGCCACAGCCTTAGCGATATTTCTTAATGCATGGCCTCACGATTCGGCTTGGCCTGCGCGCCAGTAGCCCATAAAGGACACTTGGCGCCTGTCCACGCCCCATTGGCGCACTAAAGCCCGCCGAATAGCGGCTACCTGGCTGCGTTCGCCGGCCACCCAAAAGTAGGGAGCTTGCGTCAGCGATTGGTCTTGGCCAAGGTCAGCTTGGGTTTCGGTGGTGGTCTCCCACAGTATGTCGGCGTCGACGTCGAGCTTGGGTAACTCTTGCCTGCCGACGCCGCCTAGCGCTGCCACTTCAGCCAGCCAGTCTTGCCATACTTGGGCTGCGGCGCGGGATGCCTGCTCCACCCAGCCCTGGTTTACGGCGGTTACCTGCAAATGGTCCGGTCCTACCCCGGCCTGTTTAAGGTAGTCACTCCAAGTTGGCGGGCCACTGAGCACCACGGTGAAGTGGCGCTCTGTTTTCTGTTGGGCTTCGTAGTGCAGGCAGGCGTTAATTGCGGGCAGGGCGGTGCCGTCGCCTAATAGCACTACTTGTTTAGCCGCCCCGGGCCGGTATTCCAGCCCACTGCCGCGCTGGCCCAAAGTAGAGGGCAGGCGCTTGCCGGATGCGTCATAGCCGCGCCAGGGCGCCAACATTACGCAGCTAGCGCCGGCTTTAGCTTGCTGCGCCCAGCTCACGCCCGGTCCTTCATGCTCTGCTGGCATCCCAGCGCACCCACTGTTTTCACCGTGCTCGCCTGGCTGGCCGGGCACAGCGCCACTGTGCTCCCCTTGCTCACCAGGCTCAACGCCACCAATTAGGATGTCGATAGCGATTTGGTTGAGCCTGCCGGCCTGGTCGTGGCGCTGGCAGGCCACCGTATAAGTGCGCATATAGCCGCGCTGGTTCACCGGCAGATCTAGCCATTGGTGGTACCAGCCGCCATCTAACTGGCCCAGAGCCAGGCCGGCGTCGTCGCTAGCTGCCCCCACAATCAGTTTGATGCGGGTATCACGCAACCCACCGAGGCCGCCGTCGTCGACTAAATGCAGCTGAGGCCCACTTAACCAAATACGGACGTATCCAGGCAGGGGGTTTTCAACCTGCACAACTTTTAGTGCTAGCGCTGCGTAACTCACTTCTGTCCCCTCAGTGAGCGCACCGGCACCACCAGGGGCGTGCCCGAGACCGGGTCAGGCACTACCCGCGCCTCTAGCTCAAAAGCGGCCGCCAGGTTTTGGGTGGTGACCACTTGCGCGGGCTCGCCGGCCGCCAGGATTTGCCCCGCACGCATAAACACCAGGTAGTCGGCGTAGCGGGCGGCTAAGGCTAGCTCGTGTAGCACCACCACAATGGTGGTTTGGTGGCGTCCGTTTAGCTCGCGCAGCAGATCCAGCACCTCGATTTGGTGGGTTAGATCCAGGTAGGTGGTGGGTTCATCTAGCAGCAGCACGCCGGTGCGCTGGGCCAGCACCATGGCAATCCACACGCGCTGGCGTTGACCGCCGGAGAGGGAATCTACCTGGCGGTGGGCTAGCTCGGTGGTGTGAGTGTCGGCCAGGGCTTGGGTAAGCGCCTGCTCGTCCTCGCGCGACCAGCTGCGTAGCAGAGAGCGGTGCGGGTAGCGTCCGCGCGCCACTAGTTCGCGTACGGTTAGTCCGGCCGGGGCTTGGGGGCCCTGGGGCAGTAGGCCTAGTTCTTTGGCGACGGCGCGGGCGGGGCGTGAGGCGATGTCGGCCCCGTTTAGGATCACTTGGCCTTGGCTGGGTTTAAGCAGCCTGGCTAGGCCGCGTAGCAGGGTGGATTTACCGCAGCCGTTAGGCCCAGCCAGCACAGTTAGCTGGGCAGGTGGAGGGGTAAGGCTGACGCCTTTAACGATTGGCTGACCGCCGTAGCCTAGCTGCACCCCCTGGGCGCTTAGCTGGCCCTGGGAGGACGTGCCCGATCGGTCAGCGCTTAGCTGGCCCTTGGCGGCCGCGCCCTGCTGGCCCGGCTGGTCAGCGCTTAGCTGGGTAGCCTCCTGTGGGCCTTGACTGGCCGCGCCCGGCTGCTCGGCACCTGCCTGCGAGTCAGGGGACGGTGGTTTATTCGTCATCTGTTAATTTCCTTTACGCAGCAACACGCTTAGCAGCACCGGCGCCCCCAAAGCGCCAGTTATCAGCCCCACCGGGTAAGGGCCGGAAGGCAAGATTTGTCCCACCGCATCAGCTAGCAACACAATCACCACGCCGGTAAGCGCACTTAAGGTCAAACTCCAGCGGCCAGTTAGCCGCAGCGCCAAAGGGCCGGCCACAAAAGATACAAAAGCAATCGGCCCGGCAGCCGCCGTCGCACTAGCAATTAGCGCCACCACCAGGGCCACAATGATCATGGTGTCGCGCACCGGGAGGGCCCCTAAACCTGCGGCCAGATCGTCACCTACCTCCAGCACCTCCAAATTACGACGACGCAGCGCCACTAGGGGCACTAGCACCACCATTAGCGCGGCCAGCAGGCTTACTCGCTGCCAGGTGGCTGAGGCTAGTGAACCAGACAGCCACACCATGGCTTCACGCACCTGATAGGTGTTAGCAAAGGTGGTGACCATGATGATCAAGGAGTTGACGGCGGCCCCTACCCCCACCCCGATCAGCACAAAGCGGCCAGAAATACCGCCGCGCCCACCGGCCAGGAAACCCACAATGGCCACAATGGCAATAGCGCCCACAAAGGCCGCCCCAGACACTGGCAGGCCACGCAGCCCAAAAATCACCATCGCTACCATGGCGCACAGCGAGGCGCCCGCACTCACCCCCAGCACGTCGGGGCTAGCCAGGGGGTTACGCATAAGCCGTTGCAGCAGTGAGCCGCCCAACCCAAAACACACCCCTACCAGCACACCTAGCACTATGCGGGCGGCGCGAAACTCCCACACAATCAAGGCGGCAGTGGAATCGGGGTCAGTTACGGCTAGCCACAGATCTCCAAAACCCAGTTGAGGGTTTACCAGCAGCAGGGAAATAAGCGCGCCGCCTACAGCTAGGGCCAGCAAAATTGCGGCCACGCTTACGTTCTTGAAGCGGACTTTCACAGCGACACCACCTGTCGCCGTCGTACTAGCGCCACCAGCACCGGCACCCCAATTAGGGCCACCAGCACCCCGGCGGGCACCTCCGCCGGCGGCCAAATTAGGCGCCCCACCGTGTCGGCGGCGATCACCAGTATGGGGCCAGCTAGCAGGCTAGAGCCCAGCACCCAGCCCATTGCCGGTCCACCCACGCCCCGCAGTAGGTGGGGCACAATAATGCCCACAAACCCCAGCGGACCAGCCAAAGCGGTAGCGCCAGCGCAGCAGCACACGGCCCCTAAAGCCCCCAGCGAGCGGGCCCGCAGCAGGTTAATACCCAGGCCGGTAGCGACGTCGTCGCCCATAGAGAGCCCATCCAAGGCGCGATTTTGCAGCAAAAGCAGGCAAATCCCGGCCCCCACTAGGCAGGCGGCTGGCCAAATCAGCTCCCAGCTGCGGCCACTAACCACGCCCAGAGTCCAGCGGCGAAAAGAATCCATATCCTGACCGCGCGTGAGAATAAACAGCTGCGTCACGCTGGCCACGCCCGCGCTGGTGGCCGCACCCGCCAACACCAGCGTGATGGGATCAGCCCCCGAGGAGGCGGTGATAGTCACGCCCCACACCAGCGCGGCCGCGATAACCGCCCCCACCATGGCGCTAAAAAGGTATGAGGTGGGCGTGGCGTAACCAATTAGCACTGTAAAAACCACCACGGCCAGGGCCGCCCCGGCGTTAACTCCAATTAACCCCGGGTCGGCCAGCGGGTTGCGGGTGATGGCCTGCATGGCGGCGCCGGCGCAAGCCAGCCCTGAGCCGGCCACTAAAGCCACTGCGGTGCGGGCCAGGCGGGCCTCAAGCACGGCGGCGTCGATAGCTTTTACCGGCTGGCCATCAATCCAGGCGCTAACCACCTGCCAGCTAATTGCGCGGGCCCCAAACATGAAGGAAGCCGCGCAGGCCAGAGCCAAGCCAATAATTAGCGCCGCCGCCATAAGTAGGCGTTTTTTAGCCAGCGACAAGGCTACTTCTCAAGGACTTTAGCTACGCGCGGCACGTAGGACTTGAGCGCATAAGTGGCGCTAAGCGCACTGAAAGCCGAGATACTCATGGCGTCAGTCTTGTTGTAATCCAAGATGGCACTGCCGTTGGCAATGGCCGGGATCTTGCTTAGCAGCGGGTCAGCCTTGATGGCGGCGGCGGCCTTTTCGTCATCAACCCAGGAGTGGAAAACGTCAGCCACCAGCTTGTCGGCCTGCTCAGCGGAGTAGTCGGAGTAGAAGGTTTGGCTCTTGGCGTCAATGGCGGCCACCACCGGGGCCTGCACTAGGCCCAGGGCCTGGAAGAAACGTGAGCGGTTGTCGCCGTGCATGTACAGAGAGATGGAGTGGTCTGCGCTGCCGATAGCGCCGGTGATGAAGGTAGCGCCTTTGAACTTGGGGTGTTGCTTGGCTACCTGCGCAAACTGGGCGTTGACGGCGTCTACTACTTCCTTAGCCTTGGCGCTGCGGCCGAGAGCTTGGCCCACCATAGTGGTTACTTCATTCCAGGGGGTGGTCCAGGCCCCGCCGGTCTTGGAGTAGGCGATAGTGGGGGCGATTTTGCTGAGCTGCTCGTATTCTTCTTTGCTGATGCCGCTAAGTGCCGCCACGATCAGATCCGGCTTGTAACCGGCGATTTCCTGGATGGGCAGGGAGTCGGTGGAGGTGAACTGCTTGGGGTAGTTAGCACTGCCGGGGGCGGCGCCGAGCTTAGTTAGCGCCTCGTCTTTCCAGGGCAGGGACTTGTATTTGTTGCCGCCCCAGGTGTTTGCGGGCATGGCTACGGGCACTACCCCCAAGGCAATAATGGCTTCTTCATTGCCTGAAGAGATGGATACTACCCGCTTGGGTTCAGCTTTGATGGTGGTGGTGCCGTAGACGTGGGCTACGTTTACCGGGAATTTGTCTGTGGCCTTGCTGACGGCGGTGGCCTGGCTGTTGGCAGTTTTGGTGCCGCAGGCGCTTAAGCCTGCCCCAATGGCGACGACGGCGCTAGCGCCCAGTAGGTGGCGACGTGAAAGCATCATTTTTATCCCCTTTTAAACGGTTTTACCCTTAAGAGTGTGGCCTAGAACTCCAAAGCTAGCAAGGTTAGGTTTATCTCAGCAAAGTTGGGGCTTTGGCAGCTTGCAAATTGCGCCACTATCGCCGTGGTATAGGCGCGTTAGAGTGAAGCCGTGGCAAAAAAGGAAAGCTATCGCTGTAGTGAATGTGGCTGGCTCAGTGCGAAATGGCAGGGGCAGTGCCGCCAGTGCCAAGCTTGGGGCACTCTGGCAGAAGTTGGCGCCAGTGCTGGCCTAGCCAAAACCGCTGTACGCCCCCCGATTCAAGCTGCCCAGCCCATCTCTCAGGTAAGTGCCGAGTCAGCCCAGGCCCGCCCCAGCGGGGTTGGTGAGCTTGACCGGGTACTGGGCGGAGGGATCGTGCCCGGGGCCGTGATTTTGCTGGCCGGCGAGCCCGGCGTCGGTAAATCCACCCTGCTGCTTACCGTAGCCGCCAACGCGGCCAGGCAAGCTAAGCTAACTGGCACCGGCAGCGTCCTATACATAACCGGCGAGGAGTCTGCCTCCCAGGTGCGCCTGCGCGCGGCGCGCATTGATGCTTTAGCTGACAACCTGCTGCTAGCTGCGGAAACTGAGCTAGGGGCGGTGCTTGGCCAGGTTGAGCAGGCTAATCCGGCGCTACTGATAGTGGACTCGGTGCAAACCATTGCCTCAGCTGATGTTGAAGGCTCAGCTGGTGGTACCAGCCAGGTGCGGGCAGTGGCGGCGTCAATCATTGCCCTAGCTAAAGAACGCAATATTCCGGTGTTGCTGGTAGGGCACGTCACTAAGGACGGCGGCATTGCCGGTCCGCGCGTGCTTGAGCACCTAGTGGATGTGGTGTGCCAGTTTGAAGGTGAGCGCCACGCCCGTTTGCGTCTGCTGCGGGCAGTTAAAAACCGCTATGGCCCTACCGATGAAGTTGGCTGCTTTGAGCTGGGTGAACGTGGCATTGTGGAGCTGGCTGATCCGTCTGGGCTGTTTTTGTCTCAGGCCCGCTCTGAGGTTCCCGGCACCTGCGCTACCGTCACTTTAGAAGGACGCCGACCCATGGCTATTGAGATTCAGGCTTTGGTGGCTTCTACCCATGCCGGCTCACCGCGCCGCACCACCTCGGGGTTGGATTATTCGCGTACCGCCATGGCTTTGGCGGTATTACAGGCCCGTATGAAGGTGGATACCTCCTCAAGTGATGTCTATGTTTCCACCGTGGGTGGGGCCAAAGCCATTGAACCAGCCGCTGACCTGGCCCTAGCTATTGCAGTGGTGTCAGCGGCGCGTAATTTACCCACTCCCCCAGGCCTAGTGGCTTTTGGCGAAGTGGGCTTAACCGGAGAGCTACGCGCCACGGTGGGGGTGCAGCGGCGTTTAGCTGAAGCTGCCAGGCTTGGTTTTGACCGCGCAATTGTGCCTTTGGCTGGCTCCGCTGAGCTGCGCCCTATTAAAGGCATGAAAGTGCTACCGGTAGCTCACTTGGCCCAGGCGGTAGGTGCCGCGCTAACGCCACTAGATCAGTAACGGCGCACAGCTTTCTTAGCGGTAATTGCGCCGATAATTAGGAACAGCACGCCAGCCATCAACCCCACCACCAGGGCAATACCTGCGGGGATAAAGATAATCGCAAAGAAGGTGGCCACTGAGCCATCTTTAACATGGCTGACCCCCACCTGGGCCACGGCGCTGGTGTCGCAATTTACGGTGGCATTAGTGGTGGCGGTAGGAAACACGTGACCAACAATCACCGTGTCATCCTCTTCCAGGCGGTACTTGGAGTTTTCCAGCTTCACCTCTAGCTGCGCGCCGTCAGCGGTGATCACGCTACAAACTGGCTTAGCCACCTGATCAGCCTGCACCCCATCAGCTAGACGCGCCCACAACACGTTTTTACTGTCCGTAAAAGTCTCGGTAAACGGGCCAGAGTTGTCATGCCAGGTAATCACCCGGTTCTGACTAGCTTCTTTACTGAGCGTAAACAGGTTGTAGCCAGACCAGATTCCTGCCGCTAAGCCAAGCGCGGCGATCACAAAAGAAATAATCGCCAAAACTTTAAAGACGCTGTTCATCCATCTACCTACTTAACGATAAAAACTTGCTGGCCGACAAGCTCTTTACCATCCAGGTTTAAACGCAGCACGTATGTGCCCGCCTGGGAAGGGCCCGCTGAAGAACAGTCAGCCTTATAACGCTGCCCATTCCAGCTAACTGAAGTGGTGAAAGAGTCAGGGGTAGGGTTAGCCGATACATAAGCTGATTCCCCCGCAGCCTTAGCTGTCAGCGGCGCCAGCAGCATTTTGCGGCTGTTTGGTTCAACCTTGCAGGTGGCGGCGTCGTAGATAGTGTCTGTGCCGGAGGTGACCCGCATTTGCAGATGCTCAGAGCCCACATCAAATATGCAGGGAATATTGGCTTTATTAGCCACCTTCAAGTTGACAGTTAAAGCCTGGCCGCGCGCCACTTGAGCCGGCAAAGTAATCGTGACATCCAGATTCTTAGTGTCGCAAGCCAGCGGGGTGGGCATACCACTACCCTGGTTTTGACGCGCCGCCTGCAAGTTTTGCACGCGCACAGTCTCAGTGACGTAGTTAAAGCCCCACACCACTAGCACCACTGTGAGCACTACCAAAAATACGTTACGTCCCAGCCGCATCAAGGAGGCTTTAAGTGCCGGGTCCATTGGCTGGCGCGGCGGCTTCTTAGGGCGATTAGCGGGTGGACGACGCCGTTCGGGTGCCTGCGATTGCGGGCGCGAGGGACGCGCACCAGGCGCATTAACGCGGCGTTTACCGGGGGCGCCTTGCGCCTGTTTACGCGGATTTTGCTGCTGCCCACCAGCCCTAGCGCGCCGGGCAGTGCTAGCGGCGCCGGTGCGTGAAGCAGCACCTTGCCCACCGCGTCCCTGGCCACTGCGGCCCTGACTAGTGCGGGGTTGCCCGGCGCGACCCTGACCGCTGCGCGCCTGGCCAGAGTGGCCTTGGCTAGTGTGGCCCTGAGAGCTACGCGACTGGCCCGCGTTTTGACCGCCTCGGCTGGTGCCGCGCTGAGCATTACCGGCTTGGCCTGCGCGAGCAGCCGGCCGCCCCTGAGCGCGGCCCTGAGCATTACTAGCTTGCCCGCTACGGCCCTGTCCGCTATGTCCCTGGCCTGGGCGAACTTGAGCGCTACTGCCCTGAGAGCTACGCGCCTGACCTGCGTTTTGGCCGCCTCGACTGGTGCTGCGCTGAGCACCTCGCGCCGAAGAGCCCCTTTGCGCAGAGCCCTTTTGACCAGTTACTTTTTGCCCAGCAGCCTTCTGGCTAGTTCCCTTTGCGGCAGGGCGTCCCGGAGTATTTCTCGACGCCGCCGACCCCTGCCCTGCCCCAGAGGCTGGGTGAGCCTTACGCGCTTGGGCGGAGCTAGCCTGCGAACGCTCACCAGAGCGTGCTGCACGCAGCTCATTAGTGCGGGCTTTAGCGCCACGCACCTGCTGCCCATGAGAGCTAGCGCGAGCTGAGCCAGTTGTCCGTCCTCCTGTGGCGCGTGCAGCACCAACGCCCTTACCGGCGCCACTAGGGCCACGCGGGGCGGCGTCGTCGCTATCAGGTAGATCTTGAACCAGCCTTAACGGCGGGAAAGGTGACTTACGCCCACCACCAGTACGGTTGTTGTTGTTGTCACCTCTAGCCATACCTAAGACTCTACCGGCTTATGGCTACCTAGCCCAATGCCCATGCGGTTACGCCCCGCTAAAGCCAACACTGCCTGGGCCGCAGCCACATCCAAAACCACGTCAGTAGCCACCCGAGCGCGTAAAGCCGCCAAAATCGCCGGAGCCTTAGCAGCCGAAGAAGCCACCATCACACGAGTCTTAATGCGACTTAACTGCGCCGGGGTAGGCCCAGAAGCACGCGCATTTAGCGAAATATCACGGTAAGAGCCATCCGCGCGCAAGAACACAGTGCACACATCAGCCACCACACCCTCAGCATCCAGCGCCCGGCGATCCTCCTCATTTAGGTAACCACCGGCATAAACCTGGCTAGGCACCGGGCTACGTAGCGAGCCCACCCCAAAGACAGCCAAGTCAACGCGTTCCTGAATCGCTAGCACGCGCTGCACCGAACGCTCACGCCACATAGCCTCACGAGTAGAGGCATAGTCAAACAGGGCAGGCACCGGGAAATGCACTGTACGGCCTCGGAAAGCAGCGGCAAACTGACTCAAAATTGCATCCGCATAAGGCAAGCCGGTTTGTGAAGAGTTAGCGGCACCGTTTAGCTGCACCACCAGCACCCGCTGCAACTCACGTGGAGGCAGTGACTGGGCAATCTCCGCCACTGTGTTACCCCAGGCCACACCCATGATGGTGCCGTTTTCTACCTTCTGGCTGATCATCTCGGCGGCCACCGCAGACACCTGGGAGAGGCGGTTAATCTCCGTAGCCCCCTCACGCACCGGCACCACGCGGGCATGTACCTTAAAGGCCTTCTTCATCTGTGAAGCCAGGGCGTCAGGGCGGCTGGGCTCATTGAGGCTAATACGCACCAAGCCCGCCTCACGGGCGTGCGAAAGCAGACGTGAAACAGTTGAACGCGATACCCCCAGGTGACGAGCAACGCCGTCCATAGTTTCAGACTGCAGGTAGTACATCATTGCGGCCTGGAAGGCCATGTCATCGCGTTCAACCATCTAAGCTGCCTTCTTTGGTTAGTTAAGGTTCCGACCAAGCTAGCGCCCCGTCGGACTATGCATGGAAATTCTTGAACGATTGTATCGCGCATTACACTACTGCTTGACCCCTTTTACCGCTTTCAGGGGAATTTAGGTCTGTGGGCCTAGCTGGGAGGTTAGGTTAGATCCAAGCATTAACGCGTCGGACTTAGAGGTCCGACAGCGCCAGGGATCGCCAAGCCAAACAAATCGCCTTGGAGAATCTTTGTGCGTCACAACGAAGTGGAAGGGATGAATTATGACCGAGAAGAAATATGTAATCGCCATTGACCAGGGCACTACTTCCTCACGGGCAATCCTGTTCGATCACGACGGCTCTATCGTGGCCATGAACCAGCTAGAGCACACCAACTACACCCCCAAGCCCGGCTGGGTTGAGCACGACCCGGAAGAAATCTGGGCCAACGTGCGCTCCGTAGTTGGTGGGGTACTAGCTGAGGCCGAAACCAACCGCCACGAGGTGGCCGCCATCGGTATCACCAACCAGCGTGAAACCGCCGTGGTGTGGGACAAAACCACCGGTAAGCCGATCTACAACGCCATCGTCTGGCAGGACACCCGCACCCAGAAGATCTGCGACCGTCTAGCCGCCGGCAGCGAGCTAGGCACCGACCGTTACAAGGACAAGGTGGGTCTACCCCTAGCCACCTACTTCTCCGGCCCCAAGATCGCCTGGATTTTGGAAAACGTCCCCGGCGCCCGCGAGAAGGCTGAAGCTGGCGACCTGCTCTTTGGTAACACCGACACCTGGGTACTGTGGAACATCACCGGCGGCGTCGACGGCGGTGTACACGCCACTGACGTCACCAACGCCTCGCGCACCATGCTGATGAACCTGGACACCCTGTCCTGGAACGAGGAAATTGCCGCCGACATGGGCATCCCCATGTCTATGCTGCCTGAAATCAAGCCCTCGGCGAGCATCTTCGGTTACGGACGCAAGAACGGCCTACTAGTTGACACCCCCATCGCCGGTATCCTCGGCGACCAGCAAGCCGCCACCTTCGGTCAGGCCTGCTTCAACAAGGGCCAGGCTAAGAACACCTACGGCACCGGCTGCTTCATGCTCATGAACACCGGCACCACCCCGGTCCCCTCCAAGAACGGCCTGTTGACCACCGTGTGCTACCAGATCGGTGACCAGCCGGCGGTATACGCCCTGGAAGGCTCTATTGCCGTGGCCGGCTCGCTGGTGCAGTGGATGCGCGACAACCTGGGCCTGATCGCCAACTCCCGCGACATTGAGGAGCTAGCTGCCTCAGTTAAGGACAACGGTGGCGCTTACTTCGTGCCCGCCTTCTCCGGCCTGTTTGCCCCCTACTGGCGTCCCGACGCCCGTGGCGCCCTGGTGGGTCTAACCCGCTACGTCAACAAGGCCCACATTGCGCGCGCCGTCGAGGAATCCACCGCCTACCAGACCCTGGACGTGCTGCAGGCCATGAACGCCGACTCTGGCGTGCCGCTAACCGAAATCAAGGTTGACGGCGGCATGACCAACGACCGTCTGCTGATGCAGTTCCAGGCTGACGTAGCCGGCGTGCCTGTGGTTCGCCCCAAGGTCATTGAGACCACCGCTCTGGGCGCTGCCTACGCGGCCGGTATCGCCGTCGGCTTCTGGTCCGGCACGCAGGACGTGGTGGACAACTGGGCTGAGGGTGCCCGCTGGGAGCCCGCCATGGAGCAGGAGCACCGCGATCGCCTGTACCGCCTGTGGAAGAAGGCCGTTACCAAGACCCTGGACTGGGTCGACGCCGACGTCGATGCTGAGGTGGAGTGATTCGTCCCTTTTAGGCCGGGCTTAGCCGCATACGAGCCAGGCTAACTAGGGCTTTCTAACCGTCATCCCCTACGGTTGGGAACAATACATAAGGGTGGGTCTGCATGGACCCACCCTTATGGCTTTTATAGCGCTTTAGGAGATTTTATCGCCATATAAAAGCGTAATTTCCTGGCTTAGCTGGGCATATTTTGGAGGGTCTGTTAGCTTACTGCACGCACGTTCACGGCTGTTGGCAGGCTCACTTACATGAACCAAACTGTTACCTGTTTGAACAGTTCCTTAATTTTGGAGGATAGAGATGTCCGCAAACACTTCTTTGTCATCTAGCGCTCTCAACGCCGAAAAGCGCCAGGCGGCACTTGATGCAATGACTGACGCCGAAGGTCTAGACATCCTAGTTGTCGGCGGTGGCGTCACTGGTGCAGGTATCGCAGTGGATGCCGCCAGCCGTGGGCTGCGCACCGGTATCGTGGAAATGGGTGACTGGGCGGCAGGCACTTCCTCCTGGTCTTCCAAGCTAGTTCACGGTGGTCTGCGCTACCTCTACCAGCTTGACTTCCCGTTGGTGGCTGAGGCTCTGGCAGAGCGTGGCCGCCTACTGACTGAGACCGCCCCACACCTAGTTAAGGCTCAGCCTTTCCTATGGCCGCTAAAGCACGAGGTTGAGCGCGCCTACTCGGCCGTGGGCGTGGGCATGTACGATGCCCTGGCACTGCTGGGTGCACGCGGTAAGGCCACTGTGCCGGTGCAGCACCACCTGACCGCTAAGGGCACCAAGCGTCTGGCCCCCTCGCTAGACACCTCTGGCCTAGCTGGTGCTATCAAGTTCTATGACGCCCGCGTGGATGACTCCCGCCTGGTCATCTCCCTGGTGCGTACCGCCGTCGAGAACGGTGCCCTGGCTGCTACCCGCACCAAGGTAGTGGAGTACCTCAAGAACGACCACGGCCGCGTTATTGGTGCCCGCGTGGAGGACCTTGAGGCCAGCGCCAAGACCGGCAAGAAGGTTGTACGCGACATCTACTCGCGTCGCGTCATCAACGCCACCGGTGTGTGGACTGAGCAGACCCAGGAGCTAGCTGGTGTCACCAACGGTTTGAAGGTGCTGGCCAGTAAGGGTATCCACATTGTGGTTCCCAAGGAGGCTATTGAGGCTGAGACCGGTATCTTCCTGCGCACTGAGAAGTCCGTGCTGTTCATCATCCCGTGGCCGCGCTACTGGGTTATCGGCACCACTGACACCGCTTGGCACGAGAACATCGACCACCCGGTGGCCACCAGTGCAGACATTGACTACGTGCTGGACCACGCCAACGCGGTGCTAGAAAAGCCCATTAGCCGTAAGGACATCATCGGCGTCTACGCCGGTCTGCGTCCGCTGCTGCAGCCTGGCGTGAAGGAAGGCGAGAGCGGCGAGACCGCCTCCACCAAGGTTTCACGTGAGCACACTGTCACCGAGGTAGCCCCGGGGCTAACCTCCATCGCCGGCGGTAAGCTGACCACCTACCGCGTGATGGCTGCTGACGCCGTCGACTTCGCCCTCGGTGTGGAGCAGACCAAGGTACATCCCACCTGCACTGAGCGCCTGGCTCTGGTGGGTGCTGCGGGCCTGGACGAGGTCACCGCCCGCTCCGGCGAGATTGCCCGCGCCCACGGCTGGACCCTGGCCCGCGTTGACCACCTGCTTTCGCGTTACGGCGCTGAGACCCAGGACCTGATTGAGCTGATCGACGCTAAGCCTGAGTACGGCCAGCCGCTAGAGTCTGCCCCCGCCTTCTTGAAGGCTGAGGTTGTTTGGGCCGTCACCCACGAGGGCGCCCTGCACCTGGACGACATCATCGTTCACCGCGTGCGCCTGGACCTGGAGCACCGCGACCACGGTCTGGCTGCTGCTGACGAGATCGCTGAGATCGCCGCCCCGCTGCTGGGCTGGTCTAAGGACGACGTCGCCGCTGAACTGGCCGCCTACGCTCGCCGCTGCACCGCCCTGGCGCAGGCTGAGAAGGAGACCGAGGACGCCGCCGCAGCCGCTCACCTGGACGGCCTAGGCCAGGTCTAAAGTTAACTAATCCAAAACCTGAGTTAACTAATACTCATTAAGGGCGTCGCCTATTTACTTGGGCGACGCCCTTATGTATGCCCTTATACCCATATGTCTGCCTGGTAAAGCACCTTTGTCACCTACTGGGGCAACTCGACGTCGCTATTAGTGCCTAGGTGTGCAAGCAGCCGTCTAAAACTTGTTATGATCACTGAAGAAAAATGTTGTACTTAGCCAGGGTCCTTCATGCCGTTTAGTGTCGCTGCACTGGCAGCTGCGCACGGGGCTACAAACGCCACTGTCGCCGCTAGTCTGCCGCTTACATTTACCCCCTCAACCACTGCAGTGGCTGGCAACGTGTACCTGTCCGCCTTGGTGGGGGCTTCCCCACTGATCGCTTTTTTTGCATTATTGGGTGGGTTTAAGGTCAAGACTCACCGCTGCGCTCTGTTGGCTCTGGCGCTAGCGGCTGTGCTGGCCATGACGGTTTTCAAAATGCCGGTGTCTATGACACTGCTGTCGGCTTCGCAGGGACTGGCGTTTGCGGTTATGCCCATGATTTTTATCGTGGTGGGGGCCGTGTGGCTGTATAACCTAACCGAGTTTTCTAATCGCTCACAGGATTTACGCGCAGTTTTCTCCACGATTGGCAAGAGTGACATTCGTATTCAGGCCCTGATTGTGGCTTACGCGTTTTGTAACCTGCTCGAAGGGCTAGCAGGTTTCGGGGCGCCGGTGGCCATTACCTGCGCCATGCTGGCTACGCTGGGGCTTCCCAAAATTAAAGCTGTGCTGCTGTGTTTGCTGGGAAACCTGGTTTATTTAGCTTACGGCGCTATGGCCACACCGGTATTGACTGCTGGCCGTATGGGCGGCGTGGATCCCGCCCACATTTCTTTACTTATGGGACGCCTGATTGCCCCCTTGGCACTGGTGGTCCCGTTTTTATTGCTACTTATGCTTGATGGCCGCCGAGGTGTGCGTCAGCTCTGGCCGCTAGCACTGGTTACCGGTGTTACTTCCGCACTAGGGCATCTTTTTATGCCGCTGCTGTCTTTTGAACTTACCGGCGTGGCCACGGCGCTTTTCACCCTGGCAGCCACCTATATTTTCTTGCTGTTTTGGACTCCGACGACGCCGTCTGAGCAGCGCTCTAAAGCTTCCGTTGAGGGTTTAAGTGCTAGCCGCGTAATCCTGGCCCTAACCCCCTACCTGCTGGTGGTGACCTTGATTGCCACCACTAAACTGTGGAAGTGGGGAGTGGATTTAGATGCGCTGCTTAAATCCACTGACATCAATATTCCTTGGCCGGGCCTGTATGGGCACCTGCACAGTGCCGACGGCAGTGTGAACACGGCTGCGATCTACCAGCTACCCCCGCTGTCTAATCCGGGCACGCCAATCATTTTTACCGCCATTGTGGTTACTGGCCTGTACGCCTGGTACGGCCGCAAAACTCGCTTTGCACTGCCGATTTTGCGTTCCCTGGTGGCGCTATGGCATACCATTTCTGGTTTGCGTTACACGCTGCTAACCATTGCGGCTGTTATGGCTTTGGCTTATGTGATGAACTTTTCGGGGCAAACCACGGCTATTGGCGCGGCACTGGCTTCAACTGGTCATGCTTTCACCCTGTTTGCCCCGATTTTGGGTTGGCTGGGCACAGCCGTGGGTGGCTCTACTACCAGTTCTGGGGCTTTGTTTGGCTCTATGGAGGCTAGCGCGGCCCACGCGGTTGGCACTGACGCCGCCACTTTGCTTGCTTCTAACACTGTGGCTGGGGGTATCGGTAAGCTGGTTTCGCCCCAGAACTTGGCGGTGGCCGCTACGGCTGTTGAGGAGCCGGGTATTGAGGCTGTCGTGCTACGCAAGATTGCCCCTTACTCGCTGCTGATGCTGCTGGCGGTGTGTTTGTATACTTTCGCGGCCTGTTCAGGCTGGCTGGATTTCTATCTGCCACATTTTTAAAAAGTATCCCTAGCCGCTTTCAGCTCAGGCAATATTTCCGGCCGGGTATGCGCCCGGCCCAGGCAGTGCATTAGGCCCGGGTAGTAGATGCATTAGCGCACTGGCTAGGTTGATACGCCAGCAGGCATAGTCGTGTCCACCGTTGTACACCATGTCTTTAACCTGCATTCCAGCCTCGCGCAGCTGGCAGACTGCTTTGGGTTGTAGGGGTGCCAAAATCCATTCTTGACTACCTACCTCTATCCAGGCCCGGGTGCCTGCTAGGGGCGTTTGCGTGGCATCTAGCGCGTTTAGTTCGCTAAAGAGTACGTCTTGCCACAGTGAGGCCGACTGGCTTATGCCCGCCCCGATTAGCTGCGGGTAGGCCACTAGGGTACGCAGCACGGTTAATGCCCCTAGACTCTGTCCAATAACTACCCGATCAGCAGGCTTAGGGCTGATGGCGTAGTGGGTTTTGAGCCAGTTAAGTAGCGGCCCACTTAAGTAGCGGCCAAAATTGCTCTGCCCCAACTCCTGCCAACGCTGCTCGGTGCCACCTGAATCAATGAACACGATATAGGCCGGGGCGATCAGGCCCGCGTCCATGAGCTGCGCTAGGGCCAGGTGTAGGTGGTGGCGTTTAAGCCAGACTTCGCCGTCAAGTACCAGCAGCACCGGGTAACTTTGGGTGCGGCTAATCGGGGCGGGGGTGTAAACCCAAATTTGGCGCCCCAGGGTGTCTAAGTCGGCGACGACGTCGACCCTGCCCGCGTTGAGCCTGCCTGCATCGGCGTCACCCCTGCCCGCGCCAAGTTCGCCTGTGCCGTCCCTGTCCTCGCTGGCGTCGAGCCTGCCCGCATCGAGCCCGCCCGCAGCGGCGTCGTCACTAAAGACGGGCCATTCCCCTAGCGGCCAGGCCGGCGCCAGGGGCAGCGACACCACAGACTGCACAAAACCACGCCGATTAGTGCAGGTAACCGGGTTGTGGGGGTCAGGCAGGCCGCCGTCTAGAGCCTGACGCAAGCGCACCTGACTGCCCTGTAGCCAGGGCGCCTGGGCAGCAGCAGGGGCCGGCAGGAAGCAGTAGGAGGCGCGCCAATCGCCATCCATGCGGTAGGTCAGGTACCAAGTATCCGTACCGGGCAGTCGCCGCATATAGGAGTCGGCTAGGTTTTTCTCGTCCGTAAGCCGGTTAACGAACAGCAACACGCTGTGTGCCGCGCCCCGCCACAGAAAAGTAACCAGGTATTTGCCTTCCTGGGTGGGGTCCGCCTCCAGCAGGGGCGTGGAAGTTACCTGCTGCCACAGCTGTGCTTGCAGCTGGCTGGCCAGTTGCGGGCGCTCAAGTAGGCGCTGGTGCACAGCGGCCAGGGTGGGGCTGGTGGCCAGCGGGGCGCGCTGGGGGCGCGGTAGCTTTGGTGGGGTGGGTCTGGTCGACGCCGTCATAGGGCCTGCTTTCTAGGTCGCGGCAGCACTAGTGGGGCACCGGTTTGAGGATCATGTAAAAGCTGACAGGGTAGGTCAAACACCTTTTCAATGAGCTGCTCGGTGACTATTTCACGCGGGCATCCCTGGGCCACGATGGCGCCTTGGTGCATCACCACCAGGTGGGTGGCGTAGCGGAAAGCCAGGGCTAGCTCATGCAGCACGGCTACCACTGTGCGGCCTTGGCGCTGCAGGGCGGCGGCTAGCTCTAAAACTTCAACCTGGTGGCTGATGTCTAGGTAGGTGGTGGGTTCATCTAGCAGTAGCACGGGCGTGTCTTGGGCTAGGGCCATGGCAATCCATACGCGTTGACGCTGTCCACCGGAGAGTTCCTCAACCCGGCGGCTAGCTAGGTTGGCCACCCCGGCGCGCTCTAGTGCCTCTTGCACGGCGCGTTCATCAGCTGGGGACCATTGGCGTAGCAGGCTTTGGTGCGGGTGGCGCCCGCGCGCCACCAAGTCGGCCACACTGATCCCTTCAGGGGCCTGGGGAGACTGGGGTAGCAAAGCCACCTGCCTGGCCACCTGTTTGGGGCTATAGGAGCTGAGCGGACGCCCACCCAGCTCCACCTGGCCACTGCTGGGGCGCAGCACGCGAGATAGGGTTTTAAGCAGGGTGGATTTACCGCAGGCGTTAGGGCCCACAATCACGGTGAACTGGCCGCTGGGGACCGCGAAATCGACGCCGTCGAGCACCGGAGCGCCCCCATAGCCCACCACCAGGCCTTTACCGGCCAAAGTGACTTGCCTGCTCATATGCCTTTCCTCCACTGCAACACCAAGAACAACACTAGATACAGCCCGCCTAATGTGGCTGTCACCACCCCCACCGCTAGTTGGGTGGGGGCTAGGGCCCGCTGGGCCACAAAATCGGCCACCACCACTAGCGTGGCTCCCATCAGGGCGCTGTTGGTTAGATTCACGCCCGGCGCACCGCTAGCTCGGCGTGCCAAGTGCGGGGCTGCCAACGCCACGAAAGCAATTGGGCCGGTTACCGCCGTCGCCAAAGCCACCAGGGTTACCCCTACCGCCAGCGCCCCTGAACGGGTGGCTTGCACGCGCGTGCCCAGACCATGGGCGAGCTCATCACCTAAAGCCAGGGCACTCAGGGGCCGCGTCAGACAGGCCAGTGCTGGGGTGAGCACCGCCAGAGCCAAGGCTAGCCAAGCTAGCCAGGCCCAGTTAGCGTCATTAAGACTGCCCGCCTGCCATTGGGCGGCCTGCTGGGCATTAGCTAGTGGGGCACGCACAATCAGCAGCTTGTTAAGGGCGTGCTCGACGGCGGCCAGGCCTATACCCACTAGCACCAGGCGGTTGCCGGTGATGCCGTTTTTCCAGGCCAGTACGTATACCAGGGCCGCCGCGCCGACGCCGCCCACAATGGCTCCCAGCGACACCCCTAGCGGGGAGGCCCCCACCAAAATGATGGCTACCAGGGCGCCAGTGGCAGAGCCGGTGGTGAAACCAATAATGTCGGGGCTACCCAAAGGGTTACCTGACACTGCCTGGAACAGGGCACCGGACAGGCCCAAGGCAGAGCCAACCAACATAGCGGTGGCAATTCGTGGGGCCCGCACTTGGGTGACAAAGTAACGCGCGTAGCTATCTTCCTGCCCGTAGCCAAAGATGGCGGCGCTGACCTGGGCTGGGCTAACTGGGTAGGCGCCGGTGCTTACGCTGGCTACCGCCACCACGGTTAAAACCACCAGCAGCGCTAAACCCACCACCAGTGAACGCACCCCCAGCCGCAGCGAGTAGGGACCCAGGCGCAGTAGGATGTGCCGGTGAGGTTTAGGGGCGGCTTTGCCTTTTGTAGCCACTGGCTCCACCCCCAGGCGGCTAGTTTCGCCTTTAGTTTCGTTCTGGTTTAGGTTTTTCATAGCGCCGCCACCTTCTTAGTGCGCACCATGGCAATAAAGCAGGGGGCACCAGCCAAAGCCGCCACCACCCCAACTTGTAGCTCTTGGGGGACAATAATTACGCGCGCTAAAACATCAGCGCTCAGCACCCACACCGGCCCCAGCAGCAGGCTAACTAAAGCCACCCAGCGCTGATCGGGGCCAAGCGCTGCGCGCGCTGCCACGGGAACTGCTAAGCCCACAAAAGAAATTGGTCCAGCAGCGGCCGTAGCCGCGCCAGCTAACAGTGTCACTGCCAGGGCGGTAAATGTACGGGTAGCCTCCACGCGCACCCCTAAACCTTTAGCGGCCTCCTCCCCCAGGGCTAGTGCGTTTAGGCTAGGCGAAAGTGCCAAGCCCAGCACTATCCCCAAGGCGATTAGCGGCGTCGTCGCCATAGCGATATCTGCGCCGCGTCCTTCTAATGAGCCAGCCACCCAGTAACGAAACTCGTTAAAAGCCTCCTGATCAGCCAAAATAACCGTTTGGGTAAGTGCCCCCAAGGCCGCTGAAACCGCCACCCCCGCCAGCGCTAAACGCACCGGGTTAGCTCCAGCTCGCCCGGTGGCCCCCAGCAGGTATACGGCCACCGCCGCTGCGCCCGCCCCTACAAAAGCCGCCCACATATAGGTGTTAACGCCGCTTAAGCCAAACAGGGCCACGCTGAGCACCACCGCCAAAGCCGCGCCCGAGTTCACCCCCAAAATGCCTGGATCAGCTAGAGGGTTACGGGTAAGGCATTGCATCAGCGCCCCGGCTAGGCCCAGCGCCGCCCCTACGCTGAGCCCAATTAGGGTGCGCGGCACTCGCAGCTGCCACACCACCGTGGCAGCGTTAGCTAGCTGCGAGTGCTGCTCCGGCTGCGTGCCCTGGGCTGATGAGTTGACAGCGTCTGGTCCAAGCCGCAAAACCTGCCACACCAAGGCCGGATCCAAAGCTTTAGAACCTACAAATAGACTCAAAGCTATGGCCCCGACCAGGGCTAACAGCGCCAGGCTGAGCGTAAATTTACGTAATTTCATGAGCCTATTTCGTTAGTTCCTGCCAGACACAGCTGCCAGACACAGCTCCTCGTAAGGCGCAGCCCTTTAAAGCTCAGCCTTTCAAGGCTCAGCCTAATCTTTACGAAACCGGCCTAGCTGAGCAGGTGGCGCTTGACGTCGTCGAGAATGGAGTTCATCAAAATCGCCGAGCCGGTAGAAGTCCAGACGGAGCCATCAACCGGGTAGACGTGCCCAGCTTTGTAGGCCCCGAGTTCCGCAAATCCGGGCACCTGCGCGGCCTGCTGTAAAGCTTTGGTGGCGGCGGAAGTGTCGGCGCTGCCGCCGGCCTTGGGGTTGGACACTGAGGAGCCAGCAAGGAAGCCAAAGAACATGTAGTCGGCGTCGATCTGGGAGATGTTCTCTAGCGAAACCGGCTCGCTGTGCCCATGTCCTTTACGGTCTTGGCTGGCTGGACGCTTTAATCCCAGGTCGTTTAGGGCCACGCCGGCGGGTAGCTCTTTGAGGATCAGCGCAGCTGCGGTGCCCTGCCAGCGGATGATAGAGAAAGTTTTGCCGGAGTACTTGGGAGCCAGGGCGCTAGCCATTTCTTTGACCCGCTTGTCGTAGGCGGCCAGTACCTGCTTGCCTTTTTGCTCCTGGTTTAGGGCGTTAGCGATGTTGGTGAAGTTGCTACGCCAATCACCGCCGGCGTCGCCGGTGTATACGGTGGGGGCGATAGCCCGCAAAGTGGCCAGGGCCTTGGCGTTGTTTTTTAACCCTGTGCCGTCCACCAGGATCAGGTCAGGTTTTTGGGCGCCGATTGCCTCAAAGTTGGGTTGCCCAATGGACCCCATGATCGGGATGTTTTTGGCTTTTTCGCTTAGGTAGTTAGGTACGGTTTTTTGGCCACGGCCAGCGACGACGCCGATCGGCTTTAGTCCCAGCGCCAAGATAGCGTCAGTGGTGGGCTCTGACAGGGTTACTACCCGCTTGGGGTTGGTGGGCACGTTAACTGCAGAGCCGTCCACGTTCTTTACGCTACGGCTGGTGGCGGTGGCGGTGGCTGCCGGGCGTGAAGAATTGGCTAGACCGCAGCCGCTAAGAGCGGCAGCTCCCCCTAAACCTACGGCGGTTAGGATGGCACGGCGCGATAGTTCTTTCATTTTCCCTCGCTAAGTAGTCTCGCTAAGTAGTTGTGCGTCAGCTGAATTTTGTCAGGTAGCTAAGCCTTAGTAAAGGTAAGCTCAACCATAGAGATTTTTCACGACTACATGCGGTAAAAATCGAGCTTTACATCACAATTAGCGCTGTTTACGCAGTTTTTTGCAATTCTAATGCTTGCCTGAATGGTTTTTATTAGCCTAGCCTCACTTAGGGGAACCTAATAGTTTCCTCCTTTTGAGCAAACAATTGACCGGGCTAATGCAAGCCCCTAAACCGCATGTAAGGAGCCTACGCATGGCACACTTCTCCATTGCATCGCGCGCTAGCTCACGCACACTCTCAGCCCTAGCAGTGCTGACCATGGCCGCCATACCGGCAGGCGCCGTCGCTAACCCCACAACCCCTGCTCCCACGGTAAGCGCGGCCACTACTGTTGTCACCACCCCTTCCGCCACCCCGCTAAACACTGAGGCTTACCAGGTCACTGGCACCGTGGTGCCTAACGGCAACTACCAAAGCGTCGCCAACTCTAAGGGCGAGGTATTCATTGGCGCTTCTGTGGGACGCCCCCCGATTAAGGAATCCACCCTGGTCAAGGGCCACTATGACGCCTCTGGCAAGTTTGTGATCGACAAGCAGATCACTCCTGCCGCAGCCGCAGATGGTAAAGGCGTTAACGGGGTTTACGGCGTGGCCGTGGACGACGCTAACGGTTACGTATGGGTTAGCAACACTCGCCAAAACACGGTGGCTGTTTACAAGCAGTCTGACCTGTCGCTAGTTAAACAGTACCCGGCTAACGCCGTCACCCACGCCCGCTCTATGCGAGTAATTGGTGACAGTGTCTACGTAACTGAAGCTGCTCGCGGTAAGGGCGGCGGCATTAAGGTTTTCAACACCAAGCAGCTTGACGCCGCCCCCACCACCATTGACTTGCCTGAAGGCGCAGTGCCGATGGACTTTGATCTGGACAGCGCCAGTGGGCGCCTGTTTACGGTAGACCTGAAGCTGAACAAGGCCTACGTAATTGACACTAAGAACTCTAACCAGGTCACCAGCTATGACCTGCCTGGCGCTAATGGCGCCTCAGGCGTGGCCTACGACCCGGCCAACAACCGTTTGTTTGTGGCCAGCCAGAGCTCTAACAATGCGGTGGTTCTAGACCTGGGCACTGGCAAGGTTATTGCCGATATTCCTACCGGCAGTCAGTCCCTGGGCGCTGTCTACTCCAACGGCTACGTCTACGTGGGTAACCGCACCGCCGGCACGGTTAGCGTAATTAACGCTTCCAGCTTGAAGGTTGAGGCTATTTTACCCACCGGCACTAACCCCAACCACCTGTCGGTTAACCCTGATGGCAGTGTGAATGTGTTGGATAAGGCTCCCAGCAATAACCAGATCTTCCGCATTGCCCGTAAGGGGGCTACCCCAACGCCGACCACTCCGGCACCCACGCCCACCGCCAGCCCCACGGCTGCACCCACCAGCCCGGCTAACCCCACGGCTGCGCCAACTGCGGCCCCGGCGCCTACCGCCCCGGCTAGCCCCACCCCGGCGCCCTCTACTCCGGCTCCTAGCAGCCCGGCTAAGCCCAGCGCCTCAGCAACTGCGCCGGTAACCATTACCCCACTGCCAGCTAAGGGCGCCGCTAACCAGGCCGAGGGCGCCCGCCCGAGCCTGGCTAAGACTGGTGCAGCCAGCATTGTGGGCCTGGCTGCACTGGCATTGATCGGCGCCGGCGCCTTTATGCTGCGTTCACGCCGCCGCGCCTGAGCTAGCCCGGTATCGGGTTAGCTCAGCGTCATCATTTAAGACACAAGTGGGGGGTCGAAGCTTTGCTTCGACCCCCCACTTACACTTTGGCCTCTTTACTACATGCCCAAAGCTTCTTTATTGCTTTGCTAGTAGTTTGCCTAATGTTTAGGTGTTTAGCACAGTAGACCTTCGCGCTGGGCCTGGGTTAGCAGAGCCGGGCGGCTGGTTTCTTCCATGCCGTTGTTAGCGCAGGTTTGACGCCCTAGCGATGTATATCTATTCACTGTGGCCACGGTCAGGCCCAGTGCGTTAGAAGTTTCCTTGGCAGTGTGTCCCTGCGCATAGGAAAGCAGCACATCACGGCGGCGTCCCTGCAGGTTATCGGTGATGACATAGTCGATGTAGGGGCGCACCTGCACCCACGAAACCGGGCTTAAGCGCCTGCCAGTGGCCACTTCCAGTACCGCGCGACGCAGCTCAGATCCGGACACACACCGAGTAAGCACGGCCTGCACACCTAATTCACATACGCTACGCAGCAAATAGGGCTGTTCTGAACTTTGATATGCCACTACCGGCACTTTAGCTTTTGCAAGCTGTTCTACTTGCTCAATAACTTTATTAGTGCGCTGCGCATCTAAATCAACGACCGCCACATTTATACGACGCTGATTTAAACCTAACTGCGCAATGTCATTGAGATAAATAATCTGATTGGTTTGCGCCACCTTAGCTAAGGCCGCATACAGACCTAAACGTAATACTTCGCAGTCACCAATGATAGCGATGCTATAGCGCTCAGATTGCCGAGATGGCACATATAGATTAGCCACCAGCTTCCCTCCAGACTGCGTGCCAATACGATACTAGCGCGACATAACCCAAGCAGTATTGCGACGCTATCGCAGCAATTCCTTGATGCGCACCCTACTGCGGATTAAATAAAACCAACTATGGGACATAAAAGCAATACAAGATTTAACACTTGGTAAATCAAAAATTTAATTTGGACCAGCTAAAATCGGTGTATAGCAATATTACTTCAGAAACGCCCTCATTGGCTGAAAATTCAATCACGGTTCTATTACAGTTCACTGAAAAGTTTCTAGGCATTTGCCAAGCATTTCATGAACATTACCTGTATTTAAGTGGGGCAGACTTGTGCGGTTGCCGTAATTAAATTACCGCAACCGCACAATTATGCATAGCTTTTGCAAGCTTTTTTAGCCAAGTTGACTAGGGAAGGCCGCAAACATTGATTGCGCCGCCTCCAATTCAGAGACTTCCAGCTCCAAGTTATCTACCAAAGCTTCCAGTGCCGGCATCACCTCAGGCACCTGCGCTGAGCTAGTAAATAGCACTCGCGCACACAGGTCATTGCCGTGTTGGCGCCAAGCGTAGAAACCAGTTAGACGCAAAGAGTGGTGACCGACGTCGTCGCCATCAGAAAAAGCCCCCAGCGAGCGGTAAACCACCTTACCGCTAGCCAGTTTGTGCTCTTCAGCCTGGGTAGGCCCCTGCTGGTCCTCCCCCACGGTGATCAGCTGAGTCAAAGCCTGGGCCTCATCACCCTTAGACGGGTAGGCGTACAGGTCCAGCAAAGCCGGCGCCAGCAGCTGCGAGGGCAGGTACAGGAAGCGCGCGAAGGCCTCCTCGTCGGCCGGCAGGCGGTCAATGCGGGCCACCATCTCCATAAACGCCTGCTGCACCTCGGCGTCGGCGTAGACGGGGGCGGCCTGGAGCTGCTCCACCCAGCCGGGCTCTACATAAACCCAGTTGCCGTCAGTTTGGGCGCTCCAGTTCATGGCTGCATCCTCAGGCTGCGGGCGACGGCGTCGTACAGGTGCAGCAGCGAGGTGGCCAGCTGGTCGTGCTCGGGGCTTGAGGGCAGATTGATGTAACCGGTTAGGGTCACGATCGCCTCGGTGACGTCCGGGTTGGCCAAGAAGTAGGTGATCTGCCGCGACACCATCTTCTGTGGTACCTCGGGCAGCTGCACGTTGAGCTCCTGGTTTACAGCCTCAGCAGTAGAGCGCAGCAGGTCCTCGCCGTCACGTAGGGACATGGTGCGCATGACGACGCTGTGTCCGCCCTCGATCACCTCGGCTTGGCCGTTGTCGCGGCCGATGGCGAGCATGGCGTCCATGGGGGCGACGTCGTCGGTCAGTGGTAGCGGCACCACGAACATGGAGGCACCGGTGAGCACCCCGGCAGTAGGCTCAACTTCCACCAGGAAGTTGGTGGCGCCCGCCTGCTTGAGGGCCTCAGCCTGGGAGCGGAATTGACGGTCGATTAGGTCACGTACCTGCTCCGTCTTGCCGCTTTGCCCCAGGTAGGTCATGAAGCGGTCACCAACCTGACGGGTCTGCTCAACTAGATCGCCATTCAGGTCAATATCAGCCCAGTTACCCGGGACAATGTAACTAACTTTCATGAATAATCCTCCATGTTTTGCGCGCCTACCTGCGCGTCAAAGCCTCAATAACCGGCAGCTAAGCCTACTCGCCACCAACGACAGCCCTCTTAACTCCGTGTGCTAATTCCCCGTAACCTCTAGCCGTACCAGCTAGCACGTCACCAGCGCCTTTAGCTACACCAGCAGCAACGTCACCCGCAGCTTGCGCAGTGCCCGCAATACCTTCTGTGACCGCACCCGCATAGTCGCCTTGGTTCCAGGCACCAGCAACTCGCATACCACTAGTAGTAAGGTGTTGAGCGGCGTCATTAGCCCCAGAAGTTATATCTGAGCCAGCATTGACGTAACCATTACCTACTTCGCCAAGGCCATTAGCGTAGCCATCAGCCACATATCCTAGAGCTACAGTGGTGGTGGGCCTACCGGAGACGGCGACATGGTTCGCGCTGGGGTTTTCGTACTGAGCATCTAGCCGCCCATACATACGTTCCACACTGTGGTTATATTTAATACCATCAAAGGGGCTTGCACCTTCACTGGCAGGAATAATATGACGCTCCCCGTATGCACGCGGCGCAATAAGCTCAACAGGTAATGAGCCATTCAGACCATCTTGAACATTATTCAACGGGTCTAGTGCATAGCTGTAGGCCTTAACGTTAGAGCCATCCGAGGGTGACTGCGTCCCAAAGTTATTCATACAGTTACCTCGTGCAAGTGCCTCACTGGTAAATGATACCCCTGCAGCATTGAAGGTTACCGCTTGTCCGCCAGTTGCTATGGCCGCAACTGAAGCTAGTTCACCACCCAGTGAGTGGCCAGTAAAGTCAACATTTTCAGGACCTACTGCCTTAGCTACTTTGGTAGACAGGTCTATAGCACTCTGCACTTGAGGTGAAGCTAGCCCAAGGTTTCCATTAGTGCCGCCCATAAGGTCACTGCCAACATCTTTAACTCCCTCAAGAGTAAAGCCGAGCTCAGTGCCACGGAAAGCCACCACATACTTACCATCAGCATTCTGGTAAACGCTAGCCTGCATACCGTTTCCAGGGTTTAAATCAAACGGGTCAATACCTAGCTTCTTCAGCTCCTCAGCATCAACCTTGCGCCAACCATCAGGAATCGGATCACCAGTTTCATAGGCAGCCTGAGCCAGACGCGCATAGTCTGCGTCGCGCCCAGCTTCACCCTCACGCGGCTTGCCGTTGTAAGGATCCGAGCCGGAACCACCATTTGCAGCTTTAGCGGCTCCACCCACAGCTTTAGCCCCACTAATTGAGCCATTAACTGCGGAGGCTTTCTCCTGCTCATCAGCCTGCTGGTTCAAACTGGTGTTACGCTCACGCAGAGAGTCCACCACATTACGCACCAACACAGTTAAGTTGGAATCCCAGTCAGACTTGAACGCATCAGCGTCTTCACCTACCCAGCCAGCGCTGTGTAGCTGCCCATTAATCGAGTTAACAACGTCTTCAAGTGAAGTCGCCTTGTCACCAAACAACTGCGCTAAAGCACGTAACTGCTCAACATCAGCACCAACACTAGCCACAAGCAACCCTTCCTAAACAAATTCACGATGCACTGTCGCCACAGTGCACTTACATCTGCCCTCAAATTACCCTGTTAGCGTTAGGTAGCCCTATGGGGACAAAACCCCACTAGTCCCCCAGGCCAAGCGTGCTTTGAAAGTAGGGTTGTTAACTTTTCTGAGTCTACTCGCCGCCAAGAATAGCTTTCTTGAATCCGTGTATAGCTTCCCCGGCGCCCTTGACCGTACCAACTAGTACATCGCCGGTTCCCTTAACCGCACCAACAGCAACATCACCCACAGCTTGTGCTGTGCCCGCAGCGGTTTCCGTGGCGGCACCTACATAGTCGCCACGGTTCCAGGCCTGGCCGGCGCGGTCAAGACCGGAGTTAAAGTGCTGTCCGGCGTCGTTAAAGCCAGAGCCTATGTCATTGACACCATTAGCGATACCGTTACCTACCTCGCCAATACCGTTAACAATACCTGTGCCCACATTTCCAATAGCTACAGTGGTGGTGGGCCTACCGGAGGCGGCAATATGGTTCGCACCGGGGTTTTCGTATTGAGCGTCTAGAGCCCCATACAGGCGCGCCATCTCATGGTTGTAGCCAGCGTCAAGAGGGTTTGCGCCTTCACTGGCAGGAATAATATGGCGTTCACCGTATGCACGTGGAGCAATCAAGTCCATCTTGCCAAGTAGCCCCGAATCATGTGCCATATCTTGCGCCCCATTAAGTGGGTCGTAGGCATAGCAATAGGCTTTAACATTAGAGCCGTCCATAGGGGCCTGGGCATTAAAGCCAAAGTTGTTTAGGCAGTTACCTCGCGCAAGTGCCTCACTGGTAGCTGAGAGCCCCGCAGCGTTAAAGGTTACCGCCTTTCCACCGGTTGCCAATGCACCAGCTGAGGCCAGTTCACCACCCAGCGAGTGGCCAGTAAAATCAACGTTTTCACGGCCCACTGCTTTAGCCAATTTAGTAGACAAATTTATTGCTTCCAACACCTGAGGCGATGTAATGGTGCCACCCGCAATATCATTAGCAATATCCAAAGCTGGTTGTCGGCTAGGCTCAGTGCCACGGAAAGCCAGCACATACTTACCATCAGCATTCTGGTAGATAGTGGCCTGCATACCGTTTGCAGTGTCTAACTCAGACGGGTCAATCCCTAGCTTCTTCAGCTCATCAGCATCAACCTTGCGCCAACCATCAGGAATCGGATCGCCCTCTTCATAGGCCGCCTGAGCCAAGCGCGCATAGTCTGCGTCGCGCCCAGCTTCACCCTCGCGCGGCTTGCCGTTGTAAGGATCTGAACCAGAAGAACCATTTGCAGCTTTAGCAGCTGAACCTGCCCCAGCTGTACTCGCAGAGCCATTAACAGCGGAGGCTTTCTCCTGCTCATCAGCCTGCTGGTTAAGGTTAGTGTTGCGCTCACGTAGAGAGTCCACCACATTACGCACCAAAGCGGTCAGGTTTGAATCCCAATCAGCTTTAAAGGTGTCGGCGTCTTCACCCACCCAGCCAGCGCTGTGTAGCTGCCCATTAATTGAGCTCACAACGTCTTCAAGTGAAGTCGCTTTGTCACCAAACAACTGCGCTAAAGCACGTAACTGCTCAACATCAGCACCAACACTAGCCACGAGCAAGCCTTCCTAAATAAATTTCACTGCGCGCCACTGAGGCAACGCAATAACAACTGCACCCAAATTACCCTGTTTAAGCGAGCATATGGGAGCAAAACCCCATTAGTGACTCAACTCAGATCCACTAAAAGCAGGGTTTTAGCTTTCTACCGAGCGCTCAGGAATCTCCACAAAATCGGTGGGATATTGGGTGCTCAGCTGGGGCAGTTCAGGCAGGTAATTGATGGGGCTAGCGCCATCACCAAAAACATGCACGCCCTGCTGCCCAAACTTGCCGCCCACAGCGATCCCGCTGACTGCAAAACTGCCACTCGATCCGGTTACGCCGGCATCTGCGAAGCTACCGCTCGAACCGCTTATACCGGAATCCTCAAAACTGCCACTCGATCCGGTTACACCGGCGCTGCCACTGCCGCCGAAGCTACCGCTCGAACCGGTTACACCGCCGCCTCCATAGCTACTCCCGACGACGCCACCAGCGCCACCGCCACCAGCGCCACCGCCACCAGCGCCACCGCCACCACCGGAAGCCTGCTCCTGCTCGTCAGCGTTACGGTTTAGATCCCAGCCAGCTTGCGCCAAGGCCTGCGCCGCATTGCGCAGTTGCGGGGCCAAAACACTATCCCAGTCATCCTTGAACTTATCGCCGTCGCTACCTTGCCAATCCGTAGCAGAAACCAAAGCCTTTAAAGCCAAGTTAACGTCGTTATCCAGAACCTGAGATTTGTTGTTAAAAGTCTGTGCCAGCTGTCGCAGACTCTCAACGTCTGCCCCATAAAGCGCCATAGAAACCCCTCAAACGGTAGTGTTAGAAAAGCTCTTTTAAAAAAAATCTTAAGCGAAAGTTGGGGCCGAGGCGCTTAAAGCACCTCGGCCCCACTTTTAACACGCTAGAAGCCAATCAAGGCTGCTGCGATCAGTGACCAGAAGCCTGCTCCTGCTCGTCAGCGTTGTTGTTAGCGGTGGTCTGAGCCTGACGTAGGGCGTCAGCAACGTTGCGCAGCTGAGAGGACAGGGTGCCTTCCCACTCGCTCTTGAACTGGTCGGCGTCAGTACCCTTCCAGTCAACGGACTGGACCTGGCCGGAGATGGTGGAGATTACGTCCTCGACGGTCTGAGCCTTCTCACCGAACTGCTGCGCAAGTGCCCGTACGCCCTCAATGTCCATACCTAGGAATGCCATGGTATTTCCTTTCATGTAGTAGCTAAATTCCGTGCTTCAAGCCGGAACCTTTCGACAAGAAAATAATGCAACCTATCGCCACACCCAACAATGGGGACCAATCCCCTGCCACCCGGGTTAACTAGCTTTTGCTTGCAAAACCGCCACTATCTGGGCTTTAACTAGCCACAATTTGCACCTTGACAGCCTTGGCAGCACTGATCCAGTACCCGCGTCCCGGCACCATTTCCCCACGCTGGATGCGCGGAGTGGGGGTGCGCAGCAGGGTTTCACCGTCGCCCGTATCAGGCTGAATCAGCAAACCAGTACGCGAATTCTTAATCTCTGCCAGCATCGGCGAGTAACCAGACCAGCCGGAAGTCTCACCCTCAGCAATCACCAAGTGACCGCTACGCTTAGCCTGCTTAACCGCAGCCAACAGGTCCTTTTCAACCGGCGTGCCCACAACTTCGGGGTAGTGCTCCACTACCAACACCAGCAGCGGGTGGTTGTCGGGGGCCTGCATGGCAACGTAATCCTTGATTTTCTCCAGGCCTTCCTTGATCTGCTCGTCGCCCACCATGGTCAAATCCCACAGCCCAGCCACATCGGCCAAAGCTGAACGACGCGGAGAAATAAACACCCGGCGCACCTTGGGATCCCACTGCTTTAGCGAGCCAGCCAACCAAAGCAGCGCCGACGTCGTCGCCGCCTGAGGCGGACCCGCCACCATCATGGCCCCGGTAGGCACAAACGTGGCCGGATCCAGATCCTGCGAAGCCATACCCAACACCGGCCAGCCCTGGTAAACCTTAGGCAGATCAGCCTCGCTAAGCTCAGTAGGCAGGTTAGCGATAGCTTCAGGCTTGATGCGGCCCTGACGGCTCAGGTACTTACCGAAAGCCTCAATGAGCTGGGCCTGGGCCATCTCATTAGAAGAGTCACCCATAATCGCCAACTGCATTTCACGCCCGTCACCCATAATCATGGCGCGCCCAGGCGGGCTAGCGGGGCTGAGCACATCCTTGGCCACACCAAAGTTGATGTAGTCATCCATATTGGATTGACGCAGCACCACCTTCATCAAGAAAGCAGACAAAACATTGCCGCGATAAGGCGTAGTCCAGTCACAGGTGGCCGCCACGTGTACGCCCACACTGCGTCCATCAGTCAAAATACGCTGCAAAATATCCAGGTTGGCGGCGCCGTAAACAGTCTTCTCATATTCACTGCGCATCGCCCCCAAACCATCAAGCAGCAGCAAAATTCGGTGGTCATTGGTGTGACCACTAATGCGCTGATAGTCGCTGAGCGTGCCCGCACTAGCCGCCGTAAACCGGTCGGTGCGCTCATCAATAATGGAGCTGAGCTTACGCAGCAAACGCTCCACGCCTTCAGAGTCATCGCCAGAAACAATCGTGCCCACACTGGGCAGCTTCTCCAGCACCTTCAAAGAGGCCCCGGCAAAGTCCATGCCGTAAATATCCACCGCACCCGAGCGCGGCGTAATCGAGGCCGCCAAAGCCAAACTACGCAGCGCCGTCGACTTACCACTACCGGCAGCTCCAAAGAAACAAATATTGGAGTCTTTCTCAGGCAGGAAGTAAGCGGGCACCTGGCTTTGATGCACCGGATCATCCACCACACCCAACACCAGTTTGGTGTCGCGCCGCTGCGGCAGACGGTTAAGGTCATAGGCGGTAGCCAGCTCATCAAGCCATGGTTTACGCGGCACCGGCAGGCCCGCAATGCGCGCCGCCTGACCCACCGTGGCCACCACGCGGTCAATATCCTTATCGATACTACGCCCGCTGGTTTGCACCTTAGCCACCTGCCAGGGGTTAAGCGCCCCAAAAGTCATCTCATCGACGCTCACCGAAGCACCGGTAGCCTGCGCACTGGTACGCGCCCCCGGGTAGGCCGACTGGAACGGCGTAATACGCCCCGGCCCGGTCTTAGCCGCCCCGCGTCCAGGAATTTCCGGCGGGAAGTGGGCGGCAATCTTCTCCCCCAGCACGTCTTGGGAGTCAGACTCGTCGGCCATACGCAGCGCCACACGCAAGTTAGTGTTAGCGCGCAGGTTGTCTTTAATGACGCCGGCGGGGCGCTGGGTGGCCATGATTAGGTGCAGCCCTAGCGAACGGCCACGTTGGGCGACGTCGACGACGCCGTCAACGAACTCAGGCACCTCACCTGCCAGGGCCGCGAACTCATCAACCACAATGATCAGCGACGGCGGGCACTCGGGGTCACCGGATTTTTCCAGCTCAGCCAGGTCTTTTTTGCCCTTTTCGTTAAGCAGGCGCTCACGGTAGTGAATTTCGGCGCCCAGCGAGGTCAGGGCGCGGCGCACCATGGCGGGCGAAAGGTCGGTCACCAAACCCACACAGTGTGGCAGGTGGGTACAGGCAGCGAAAGCTGAACCACCCTTATAGTCCACAAACAGGAAGGTTAGGCGGTCAGGTGAAACCGCCTGGGCCATACCCAGCACCCAGGATTGGAGGAATTCACTCTTACCGGCACCGGTGGTACCACCCACCAGGGCGTGGGGTCCGTGCACGCGCAGATCCAGTGCCAAGGGCGCGTCGGCCCCCTGCCCCACCAGGGCGGAGAGGGAGACGGGCCGGTCCATGGGCACAGTCTTGGTGCGGTCAATGATGGAGTTAGTGGCTTGCCAACGGGCCACCTGGGCGGAGGCGTCGTCGGCCAATTCAGCGCCGGTAAGCGAGATGAAACTAATCGAACGCGGCAGGTCAGAGTCGTCATCCACGGGCACACCCGCATCCACCATGGGCGACATGTGCTTAGCTAGCGCCCGCACTTGGCTTAGCCCCAGGTTTTCGGGGCGCACATTGGTGGCGTTAACGCTGCGGCGCACAAAACCCACAGTGGACTCACTACCAGACACTGTCAGGTAGGAGCGGCAGGCGGCGGGTACCTGGCTAGCAGATTCAGCCACCCAAATCACGTGCACGCCCACATCCGGGCCGCTCTCTACAATACGGTTAAGTCGGGCCTGATCCACCTGGGATTGATCAACAATCACCACCACGTCGGGCACATGCATGGCGTCTGTTTCTTCAACCGTGGGGTTGAGCGGGCCACGCGGGCGTGGGCGGGTCTGCAGACGCTGGAAAATAATTTCTTCCAGGTGCGAGACCAGCGAGGCGCCCACCGCTGCGTCAGCCGCTAAATGCAGCTCCCCTAGCGGCGAGAAGGGCGAAGCGGTGTGGGGCAGCCATTCAAGCCAGTCCCAGCGCGAGCGCCCAGCCGGGTCGGTTAGGCAGGCCACCACCAGTTCAGCGGGCGAGTGCATACACACCAGCTGGGTGATTACCGCGCGCGCCACCGGGTCAATATCTGCGCGCAGCCCGCTAATACCAAAAGCCCCGTCTTGGCGCAGGTTAACCACAATCGGCACGTCGTCGATCATGGCGTATTGGGCGCGCAGGGCCGCAATGGTGGATAGGCACTGGGGTAGGCCGTTTTTGGCTTCCTTGTCTTTTTCCATCCGGGCCACGGGTAGGTCTGTGCCCAGGCCGATACGGATCTGCATAAATTCGGGGTGCTCAGGGCGGCGCGACCACAGCAGCGGCCCCCCCATTTCGGCGTGGCGCACAATGGCTTCAATGGGCGGGTATTGCTGTTTGCGCACTTCGCGTTCGTTAGCAAATACCTGCTCAATGTGTTTTTGGGTTTCTTTAATTGAAACCTCAAAGGCTTCTAGCTGCTCTTTAAGGGCGCGTTTGCGCCGCCACTTGCCATCAACCCACATACCACCCATCATCATGGGGCTCATGCATACGAACATGAGCGAGTAGGGGTTGTGGGTCACCGAATACATCATCAAACCCATAAAGGCCGGCGCCAGCATGGCGATGAAGGGCAGCGGGTTGGGGTTTTGCTGGGTGGGGGCCTCAGGCAGTTTAATTTCTACCGCTGGGGTGCGCGGCACTACGCGCGGGGTGCGGATGAAGTTAATGCCGGCGCTTCCGGCGGCGTCGGTGGCGCTTAGGGTGGTGGTCACCAGGGCCACCTTCACCTCAGATTTACCGATCTTGACGCTGTCTAGGGGCCCCAGCTTTAGGCGCTGTACTCGCTGGCCATTAACGACGACGCCGTTGGAGGAGTTCAGGTCACGTACTTCTACTTCGGTGCCTACTACCACCCGCATATGCTGCTTGGAAACCATCGGGTCGCTAAGGCTGACGTCTACATTGTCGTCGCGCCCCACCAGGTTGGAGCCCTCATAAAGCGGGAAAACCCGGCCCCTATCAGGCCCTGAAACCACTGACAATACGGCCACGTGCTCACCGGCCACATTGGTGTCTGCCGGGTTTTGCATTAGGGAGACTTTAGCCCCCGAGTGCAGCCCGGAGTCTTCCAGCAAGGTGTCGCTGGTTAGGGCACGAGCGCGCCCACGCCCGGCGGTGTCAATAATGTTGATGGAGACTGTGGCCGGATCTATGGCCTGGCCGGCTTCACTTGGTCCGGCACTAGCCAGTGCGGCAGCTACGTCCCCTACCGTCGCGGTGGCGTCCGTGGTGATTTGCAGGTTATGCGAGCCGTCGCCGCGCAGTAGGTTAAGACGTAGTTTCATTCGTGGGCACCATCTAATAGGGGAAGGTCTTCAGGGGTTACCAGGCGTGAGGACAGGGCGTATTCCACCAGCTGCACGCGCCGGTGGGAGGCGTGAGAGCCAGCCCCGCCACGCATCCCCTTAACGCCAGCCCGGTCAAGCTTGTCGCAGACATTGTCTAGCTTGCGGTTGAAACGGGTGATACCCCAGCCTAGGCGCGCGGCGGCGTCGACGTTACGCGGCAGAGAAACCGTGCCGGTACCAGCCCTACGCAACCATGGCTCAGCCAAAGACAAAATCAGTAGCTTTTGGCTTTCGGTGAGCACCACCATGCCCATAGTGGCCTGGCCGGTGTCGTTATCTGCCTCAGCGGCCTCAGCTTGTGCCGACTCACGGTTTTCATAGGAGGGGCAGGGCACTTCCGCCAGGATCTCATAGGTGGTAGAGCCGGCACTGAAAACCACCGCCATCTGCCCAAACACCATGGGCACGCGCACGCCGGGGGTAACCCAGGCGCGTGAGGCCCCAGCCATGTCGGCCACGGTGGCCCCCAGGCGCGAACCCTGGTTGTGCACCCACCATAGGCCGTTTTGGAATTCAAACACCAAGAATTTGCGGTGCAGGAAGGGGTTGTCACTTAAAGCTAGGTCGCCTTCACGACCCACCGTGAAGCTTTGAGTGGGCTCGACCCGATAAATTTCTCCAGCGAAATCGATTACCAAGACATCTTTGCCGGTTTCGTTGTCGTCGGGCGTGGGCGCTACGCTCATGGTTTTACCTTCCTGTCTACGCGTTTAATAGGTCTTTAATGCAATTGGGTAGCGTGGGCCGGGCGCGCTTAGTGAGCTACTGGCTAGCCGGGGTGTCGATGCAGTCAATGACTGGTTCTGATTCACGCCCCGCCTTGTCACGCGCGACTATCTGCACACAGGTACGCGGCGGCGTTGGCTTTAGCGTAGCGCGGTGGGCGCTGGTTTCCTGCAAGCCTTGCGGGGTCTGAGATTTTTGCGGAACCCCAGAGTTAGTGACGCTGTAGAGGAACGTGGCGTTTGTGGCTTTATAGTCCCAAGTGGCCTCCACCTGCCCGTTAGCGTAGCTCAGCTTCAGGTTGGTGACAGGCTCAAGGTAGCCATTCACATCCGGATCCATGGGCGCAGCAGTGCCTGCGGTGGTTACCGCCGGTTTGGGGTTAAGCCCGCCGCGCTGTAGGCCTCGGTAGGCCGCGAAAGCTATTACGCCTATTAATACCACCACTACGGCGCTGATCAGCAGGGTTTTTAAGGATACGCTGGAGCCGTCTTGCGCTGCGCTAGCGGCCAGGGTGGAGCCAGGCGCCTCTGGTGAGCCCTGAGGTGGCTGGTTTGCGCTATTGGCCGGGCTGTTTTGGCCGACGCCGCCGCTTTGGGGGCCGACGGCGCCGCTTTGGAGGCCGACGGCGTGGGTGCCGACGCCGCCCGCTCCCGCCGCAGCTGGGGCGCCGTTTTGGGGGTTGAAGGGGCCGCCTGGGACAGTTCCTGGACCGCTCACGCCTGACAAGGCCGGATAGCCCGTGCCATAACCAGAACCGGTATTGGCGCCGGGACTGGCCGCAGAGCCCAGGGTTGTGTTGCGGTTAAACCCCGAAGTGTTACCGGTAAAAGTGCGCGCGTCAGCTGGAGACTGGTGGGCGTTGGGGTAGAAAGTGCCCGAGTGGCTGCCTGAGCCGAGCGAATCGCCCCAGCTATTGGCACCGGCAGTGTTGATACGGGCGTTGGTGTCGGCGGTGCGGCCAGTGTTTTCAGGAGAAATGGACACTACCGGACGCAGCCGGGTGGCGTCGTCGTCGCTACCGTCAGCAGCAATTACGGGCTGGTCCTCCCACACGTCAATATTGGTCAGCGGTAAGCCCAAAGAAGACTGGATTTGACGCAAAGCCCGCGCGAACGCCATCGCCGAAGCAAAACGATCCGAGGGGCGCTTAGACATGGCGGTAAACAGCACCCGCTCTAGCGCGGCGGGCACGTCATTGCGACCAATGGGGGCGATAGAGCCGTGGTGCAGGCGTTTAAGGATAGAGGCCGGGTCATTGTGCGCACCCGGGGCCATATCCACATGCGGAGGCCTGCCCGCCAGCATGGTGTAGGTGGTGGCAGCTAGTGAATAGACGTCAGAAGCGGGCGTCAAAGGCCGGTTAAGCTGCTGCTCAGGTGGCGCCCAGTAGGGAGAAAACGCCGAATCAACCTGATCGGCGGGAGTGTCTTGACTGATAGCAATACCAAAGTCAGTCAAAACCGGGTGGCCAAAGGCGGTGAGCAAAATATTGGCCGGTTTAATGTCGCGGTGCAGATAGCCGGCACGGTGGATAGTTTCCACAGCGCCAGCAATCTTAATGGTGATCTCCAAAGCCTGCTCCACCCGCATTGGTGAAGTAGTAGAAAATCGTTTGCCCAGGTGAGGCGGGGGGCAATACTCCATGGTGAGGTAAGCACGCCCATCGCGCAGACGCCCGGCGGCGTACAGTGAAAGCACCGCCGGGTGCGCCCCGAATTTGGCCATCAGGTCAGATTCGGCCTGGAATTTTTGTTTTTGGGCTGCGCTGGCCCCTGAACGGATTACTTTAACCGCAACTTCACGCCGAGGCATGTCTTGGCGGTAAAGAAAAACGTCCGCGAAACCACCCGCACCGAGGAAGCGGATAAACTCCGCCCCCTCCAGGTGCGGGCCTACAGGTTCACGCAGCCGAGCAGCCATCAGGGCTCCACAGACAGAACTACACCGTCACCCAGGTCAATCCGGTCGCCGTAACGCAGCAGCTCACGCTGACCGCCGCCCAGGCGACGCGGCAACTGGCCTTCACGCAGCAGGTAGGTGCCGTTAGTGGAGTTCAGATCCTCCAAGTTCAGCTCCCAATCATCAATGTTGATGCGGCAGTGAGACTTGGAAATGGACTTGGTGGGGCTAGCCACCGCCATCAGGTGCACCGCAGTGCCGGGTGCAGCCTTGGGCAGGCGGCCCACAATGACGTCGGCATCTAGGGTTACCGACCCGCCGGTGGAGGCCACCAAAGTGCCCAGGCTGGGGCGCTTTACGTGGACAATCTTGCCGTTTAGTGCCCCACCGCAAATGCGGCAGGAGCTGGCGTGCACCGGGTTGGGGTGACCGTTGACGCAGTTAATTGCCAGTACTTCAGGGCCATCGCTATCGGCGTTGGCGCTGTCAGCTACGGGCGGCGGCGGGGCCTGCACACCGCCGGTGGGGACAGCGATGGTGTAACCATCGTGCGTCCAGGGGGTACCGGGGGCCACGTCCAGTGCGCCGGTGGGGGCCTGCACACCGGGTAATGGCACCGCATTACCTACCGGGTTGATCTGGGTGGCTTGTGCCTCTAGCGGGAGCTCAGCGGATTGGGTTCGGGGATTGGGAACCGGATCCGACCCCGCAGTGGCGGGGTCACCACCAAAAGGGGAAGAGCTAAAGGGGTTACCCTCGTTGATACCCTGGATCGGGCCGGTGGGTTCCGCTTTCTCCCCCTTTCGGCGTGAGAAGTCCAAGCCTTCGCCTTGTTCAAAGTTGAACTCTAGACCTGATGCTTCATCATCGCGCAGTTCACGCACGGCAGCGTTTTCTACATCCACCCCAATGGTTTGGCCGTAAAGGTGGCCAAAATACTGGTCTTCGGGGTTTTGCTGGCTCTCAGGGGCGGCCGGGGCAGCCGTAGCGCGGGCAGCGCGAGCGTCAGCAATAACCAGTTCACCAGAGCTAGCCGGGGCGCTAGGAGCAGCCAGAGGGGCACTGGGCGCCACCACCGGAGCACTAGGAGCTGCTAGCGGGGCGCTAGGCACAGCCGGGGCGGCGGGCACAATCTCAGTGGGGACCGTAGCCGGGGCGTCATCCATACGGTAGTTGGCCGCTGGAGCTACCGGGGCGCTGTAAGCCGCCGGTGCCGGAGCCTGGTTCTTGGCGGCGCTTGAGCCGCCCAGCATAGCGGCCAAAGCTGCAGCAGCCCGGGAAACCTTGGGTTGAGCCGGAGCGCTAACAGGCTCTGGGCTAGGAGCAGCCTCGCTGATTTCCGCACTGGGGGCAGCCGGGGCCGGAACCGGGACGGCGTCAGCGGGCACATCCAGCAAGCTAGTGGGGGCATTGGCCGCAGCTGAAGCGGCTGAAGTAGCAGAGCTGGCCGGGCTAGGCAGGTCAGCAGCTACTGGGGCAGCGTGCGCACCGCTAGGAGCCGGCGACGGCGCCGAGCTAATTGCCTCAAAATGCTCAGTGGCCGGGGTTTGGGCTACCGGGCTGGGGGCAGCGGGACTAAAGCTAGCTGGGCTGGGTGCAGCCGGGCTAGCGGTGGCGATCGATAGATCCAGGTTTTGGACAGGCACCAGCTCAGCTGCCAGTGAGGCACTAGCTGCCACCGGGTTGGGTGCGGGCACAGCCGGTAGCTGCGGGCTGGGTGCGGACAGTAGTTCCACGCTGGGCGCAGCCGGACTGGGAGCAGACGGCAACTGCGGGCTAGGCTCGCTAAGCGCACTAACCGCAGCGGCGGCGCTAGTCTCAGCGGCGTCAGCCTCCGGGGAGGGCGCGCTAGGCAGCAGGCCGGCTACCGGCTGGGAGCTGACCTCGCTGATAGGAGTGTCCTCTAGCAGGCTACGGGCCGCTGAAGCTTCAGCGGCGCTGGGCACCACCGAGGCGGGGCTGTAAACCGAGGCGGCACTGCCGGCGCTGTAGCCGGAGTAAGCCGAAGCTACAGACTGTGCCGACCGCGTCGCCGGCGCGCTGGCTGCGCTGACTCCGCTGGCTGCCGAGTTTGAACTGTAACCGCTGTAGGCTTGACTTTTGACGGCTCCCACCAGGCGGTTAACCTCACGTAGCTGCCAGTGCAGCATGGAGGCGCGGGTAACCCCGCTACGTAAAGGTAGAGCCTCAGTACCAGCTCCGTGAGCCTGAATTACCAGGGCGGCGACGTCGTCGAGACGTACTTCCTCCCAAGCAATGGGGTTAAGCGCCGAAACAGTGCGCACGAAACCATTAACCTGAGTGACCTCAGCGGTGATAGAACCACGCAGGGCCAGGTGGACGGCGCCGTCGGAGAAGACACCAGCCACAAAGTCAGGCAGGTGGAAGACGTTGTTGTTGTAGTAACCCGCCAGCACCTGCAGCAGACGCTGCAAATTAGCACCATCTTCAAGCTCGCGCCACAGGTCGAGCAACAGATCGTTGGGCCCCTCTAGGGCAACGAATCCGCTCTCGCTGACCGCACTGAGAGTGGTACCTGCGTACCAATTAACTTGAGTATTCATTCATTGTCCTTGAACATCCATGACCATTGCTCACTAGCAACCTCATTGCCGCCACGCCACGGCAGCGACCTATCCAGGGTGGGAGCATCCGGATCATAGTCCCAACCCTGCGTGCCAGGCAGGTTCTGGTGGGTCAGATCGTCATCCTCCCAAGGCGGATATGCGGCCGCAATATCCACCACGATCACCGAGATATTATCCCGACCGCCTGCGTTCCTCGCGGCTTTCACCAGCGCATCAACCACACCCTCAGGCTCACTAACCACAGCTGCGGTAGCCTCAATGAGAGTGTCGGTAACCATGGAAGAAAGCCCATCTGAACAGATGATGTAGCGGTCTCCCACACGTGCAGGCAAGACAAAATAGTCGGCGCGTACACGCGGGCCGCAACCGGCCCCTAACGCGCGCGTAATTACATTACGACCAGGCAGGTGCTGGGCTTGTTCGGCAGAGATGAGCCCGGCATCAATCTGCTCTTGCACCTGTGAGTGGTCTTTAGTGATTTGCTCAAAGCCGTGCTTGCTTTGGTAGTAGGTGCGCGAATCGCCAATATTGAGTACGCGCACGCACGGCATAGCCCCATTTTCACTAAGCACCAAGCCGGTCAGGGTAGAGCCAGGCGCGGGCACTCCCGGCAGGCCATTGACTGCACGGGCCGCGCGTTTAACTGCTTTTTGCAGCTGGGAGGGCTCAACCAGATGGTCCTGGGTTAGCTCGGAGAAGGCTGCCAGGGCGGTGGCGGCGGCGACGTCGCCTGCCTTGTGTCCCCCCATACCGTCAGCCACTAAAAATACTGGGCCGGAAGCTAGGTAGGCGTCTTCGTTGTGTTGACGCACTAATCCCACATCAGTCCCTGCGGCGTATTTGACCGCGATGCGTGTGCGCATCACTCAACCTCCAGGCGGCGGTCGCCGAAAACAATTGAATATCCCTTAGTAACTGGAACCATAGCCCCAGCAAGCACATGTGTGCGACTTCCGTCAGGGGCAACCACGCTGGTGCCGTTGGTTGAGCCTAGATCGGTGACAAACATGTACTGTCCATCGACGCGCACCGCCAAGTGAGTTTTGGAGATAGAAAAGTTGGGGTCAGCCACAGGCACCACGTCAGCTTGTGCCCACATACCTGCGGGAACCGGGTTGCGCCCCAACACCACGGCGCTGGTCACGTTAATGACGTCGCCGGTGTCTAGGCGCAAACACTTACCTACGCTGGTTTTAGCGATAGTGACGTGTTCATCCCAATCCGTGCCGCTGATATCCACCTGGCCGGTTTCTTGGGCGGCGGTTGCCTCCCCCATTAATTCGTCGGGAACTACCACCGGGATGGGGCCGCTAAAAGGCTTATTTGGCACTCGCAGCTGGCCAGAGCTGGGGGCGCTGACAGCGGGAGCGGTTTGGGCGGGAGCCTGGAAGTTGGTTGGGCGCACCGGCTCCATACCAACTTCAGTGTTGGCGCTGGGAACAATGGTTTCGTCGTAGCTGTTGCCTAGCGTCTGGGTGGAGTTGGGAGCGCTAGTACCGGGAGCGGTTTGGGCGGGAGCTTGCAGGTTCCAGTCCAGGGAGGTGATTACCCCGTCGCTGTCGCGTTGGCCGCCTTCAGGGCCGGGGCTGGTTAGCTGGGGCTGGGGCGGCTGATTGGCTTGGTTGGCGCCAAAGCCGCCGCTTTGATTGGCGCCAGCAAAGTTGGCACTAGAGGCGGCGGGGGCTGAGGCGGAGCTAACCGCGCCAGCAGCACCGTTAGCAGGCCCTGCACCACCAGGAACTCCAGCGCCAGGAATGCCAGCGCCGGGGTTGAAAGCGCCATTTGGCCCGGGGGCCTGCGCGGCGAAAGAATTTTGGGCCAGGTGCGCCGCCGCCTGCACTCCAGGCAGCTGCGGGTGTAGCCCGAACTCATCCATATCCCCTGCCCCGGCCCCGGTTTGGGGCGCGAAAGGTTGGTTAGGAAGAGTCAGTGGGTTGCTTTGCAGCCGTACCGGGTTTACGCCTTGGCGCACATTAAGCACAATCACGCCGCTAGCGCGGTCAAACCAAAACCGGTTCAGGTGGTCGCGGCTAAGGACGTAAATAACTAAGTTGCCAATCCCGGCAGTAACTAGGGACACCCCTAGCTGCAAGGCTAGCTTGTTGAAAGCTGCCCCACGCGGCGGGCCACTGTTTTTAAAACCAGCCCAAGCTAGCCCCAGCATCCGCAAACCTGGGGTTTGCCCACTGCGCATCAAAGCCACCAGGTAACCAATGCATAGCAGCACAGTTACCGCAATTGATACACCTAGGCTAATCCAAAAAGGGGTGCGGTTAGATTGGTTGCCAGCACCAAAAAACATTACGGCCCCGCTACCGCCGCCAATGACTAGAGAAAAGATAAGCGAGTCAATTAGACGCGCAAATACCCTGGGCCAAAGCGCAGCAAGCCGAGTCCCCTGCAAATGCGCGGGGACCGGGGCCGGGCGACTATTTAGGCTCATTTCTTTCTCCTGAAGTTAGCGCGCATGGTCTGCAGCCACTGCGGCACACGCATCCCTAATGAAACTGGAGATACCGCAGCTAGCCATCGACGCGTGCGTCGCCTACTGGCACCAAGGTGCTGTTTAAGATTTTGCATCTCTAGCCATAAGGGTTCCTGGGAATCAGCTGAAAGCTGCTGCGCAGTTAGCTCCAGATTGGCGTTATTTGAACGTTTTTTAGACTTTTGTTTATCTGCAAAGCGCCCCTTGCGTTGCTTACGACCCACTTGGGGTGCTTCGTAGCCACTTTCGTGCCCAACTCCCTGGGGATCTGGCAGTTTGACGGGGTTTTGGGCGCCATCAACGGTAGTTAGGCTCACCTGCTCCGACTGGCCGAAAGCTACCGCGTTGACTGACAACGCAAAGTTACGCACCGAGCCTGGCGGGAAGTTAGAGCCAAAGACCGGCTCTAGCGCGTCGGTTCGTGCCTGCGCTAGGCGCTGGGAGCGTTCGCGAGCGCGGGCCCACTTGGCTTTAAGGGCCTTAATGGGGTGACGACGGCGCTTTTGGCGTCCCTTTACGGGCACGTACAGGGGCGCCGCCACTGCAGCACTACCTGCGCTGCCAGGGGCTTGACCGCCTGCAAACTGAGCGCCACCTGCCAAGCCGTGGGCGCCGTCGTTAGCGACGCCGGCACCACCAGAGCCCGCCCCAACAGCAGCGCTACCAGCGGCGTTAGCGGCCGCAATGGCCTCGGCGCCACGCAGTTTAGGCGCCAAATCAACCTGCCCACCCAGTGCCTGGGCGTTACGTTTGGCCTGTTGCTTGGCGCGTTTAGCCTGCGCCACCTGGGCGGCGGCGGCGTCATAATCAGCCAGCGCAATATCCAGGTAGCGTGCCATCTGGGTGCGGGTAGCGTTAGCGGGCAGCTTGATGCCATAGTCGCGCATCCAGTCTTCCAGCTCCGCCCAGGCACCCAGGGCACTGCCAAGCTCGTCGCGGTTACGACGCCGGCGCCCACGCACCGCTTTAAGCGCCAAAATCAGCGCGAACGGGGAGCTAACCAAAGCGGCCACGCCCAGCCCCTGCCCCACCAGCAGCAGGTAGTGGGCCCAGTCAAAGCCATGCTTTTTCTTAGTGTCACGGTCATCAGACACGTCCGGGGTTAGGTCAGCTTGCTCCTGCGGAGGCGGCGGTGCCTGCAACACCTGCGGACGCGGCTTGGGCTTGGGCTGCGGCTTGGGGTTAACCAGTTTCTTGTCGCGCGGCGGGGTGGGGTCAAAAGCCACCCAGTCGCCGTCGAAGTTAACCTCCACCCAGGCGTGCGCCATAGTGCCCTTAACCTCTAACGTGCCCTTGGAGTAGTGCTCAGGGTAGAAACCCAGCACCACGCGGGCCGGGTAACCAGCCTGGCGGGCCATAAGCGCCATAGCCACGGCGTACTGCTCGTCATCACCCACCATGTAGTAGTTGGGTTCTAGCAACTCATCGATGCGGGCGGTGCGGTGACCGGGGCGCGCCATCGAGTCTGAGCCGTCAGAGTAGTAGCCCTCATCATGGTATTTAGTGGCCATGGCACGCACACGGGCCAGCGGGCTGTTAGCGTTACCCACAAACTCACGCAGACGCGTAGCCACCACAGCTGGCACATTAGTGTCTGTGCCATTTGCTACCTTCCCAAACCTACGCTTAGATAGCTGAGCATCCGAATAGGTAGGCACACTCACCACATTTACGCTGTAACTATCGCCTTTAACCAGGGTACGGGTGCTAAGCAGGGCGCCCAGATTGGATGAATAGAACAGATCCTGAGTTAAACCCTGGCCTTTATGCGGGGTGAAGCTACGCACCTGTCCCCCACCTGGCAGCCAGTTACCCTGGTAATCAACCATAGTGAAAGTCAGGTTATGGGTTTTAGCGCCTTTAGGTAATACGCGCGTATCAACCTGGGCCCCAACCCGCTTAAAACCCTCACCGTTGTCTGACGTCCCAACTCGCATAACGTTTCCGTCATAGGCGTCCATTGTGGCGACACGGATACGCTCACCATTTTGCAGCCCCGAAACCGTAAACAAAGTGGTGTCTTTTTGAGTATCCACCCAGTAGTGCAGGCGCGTAAGCGGAGCCTGATACTCGGCAATATTCAGCGGCGGCGTCACATAGCTACGCAAAACCTCACGGTTATTAGCCCCCGTCACCTGCGGGCCCAGCACCGCCCCCGCAGCCATGGCACAAGCCAGCATCAGCAGCGTGCCCAGGCGGGCTCGACGGCGCAGCCGCCCCGCCCCCAAAGCGATCAGCCCGCGCTGACCCCGGCCGTGACGCTTATTAACCGCCCAAGCCGCCCACGCCAGCGCCACTAGCACCCCCACCAGCGCACTATCGCGCCCATAGGGAGCCTCAAAACCACCAAATAGCGCCCCCAGGGCAAACATCAGCCCAGCCGGAAGCAGCGCCCACAACTGGCCGCGCTGGTGGCGCAACACAATCGAAGCACCCAAGCCAGCACACACCATGGCACTCAAATACGGCACCACCGTAATACCCGCATAGGCGTTAGCCGGCGGCGCCAAAGTCAGCAAGTCACGCCAACTAGTCACCGCCCCCAACACCAGGGTTTGCACCATTTGCAAAGACGGAAACACCTTAGCGCTAGCCAAATTCGGTAAAGCCAAAGCCCCACCCAACAGGTAGGCAATCACCAGGGCCAAAATAGTTTCCAGCCGCCGCAACCCCAACGCATAAGCGACGCCAGTAACCACCACAGCCAGCAAAGTGCCGCCCATAGCCGCAATATAGCCAGACCAGTCCCCAAACACCGCCCCATGGCTAACACTGGCAGCTAGCATCAGCAGCGTAAAAGCAACCAGCCCCAGCCAGTTAAAAGCCCGGCGCTTACCAACCGTCTCAAGCCCATCAACACTCATAGCGCCGCCTTTCGCAATAATGCCGGAAGCTCACTAAGCGCCCCCAAGTGCAGCAAATCCATTGCCCCCAAACGGTTACGCCCCGCCCGCCCCGGGCTCACCCGCAACACATAAGAACGCGCCGACACCGGCAGACGCACCCAAGCACGCTCAATTAGCTCCAAATCAGCCCCTGAACCAGTAATCAACACCGCCACTGAGGCACCCGGACAAGCCGCCACCGCCTCCTTAGTCAACTCCGGCAAGTCAGCGGCGCGCCCATCCATCTCCACCAGGCTCAACGCATCCAAAGCCCGCTTAGGGTTAGGCAGCGCCGGTACCCCCGCCTGAGTCACCAAAGTAACCTCACGGCTAGCCTTAATCGTGGCCACAATCAGCGACGCCGCCGCCGAGACAGCCACCTCAAACTCAGCCTCACTAGCCCAAGATGCCGCCCGCGTATCCAACACCACCAACAGGTGAGCCCGACGCGTCTCCTCAAACTGACGCACCATCAACTTGCCGGTGTGAGCCGTAGACTTCCAGTGAATATTGCGCCGATCATCGCCGGGCACATACTCACGCAAAGTATGAAAAGACACATCCGAGCTAGACAAATCCCGGATCGTAGCTCCCTCAATATCCTTAATGAAACCAATGGCTTCACTTTCCAAAGCCACCGTACGCGGATGCACATACAGCTCAATGCGCTGACTCCAGCGGCGCTCGCGGCGCACTAGGCCCAGCCCGTCACCGTTAACACTGCGCACTGGGCCGATTGGCACCAGGCCGCGTCGGGCGGTGGGGATAGCTAGAGGCTGGCTAATCATCTGGCCGGCGCGCAGGGAGGGCACCAGTACGTCAGCGGTGGATTTACCTACCGGTAGTTCCATCACGGCTTTGCGGGTACGCCGGGTGCCGGCGTTGGTGGCTTGTAGCTCGCCGTAGGCGTTATCGCCCACCACCACTCGCTCGTTTTGCACATACAGGTTGATGTTGTGTTTACCCAATCCCAGGGCGCTTAGCGGGGATAGTAGGGCCAGTACGCCTAGTACCAGGCCGATCACCGCCAGCTCCACCCAATGCGTTAGCAGGGCTAGGCCTAGCGCGCTTAGCGCCACTGCGGTCACGCCCCACCACAGGGGGGTGAGCACCTGGGTGGCGCGGGTGCGCAGGCGTCGCCAGCTAGTGGGTTTTTGGCCCTTTGCGCCGGGGTTTAAGTCGACGCCGCCGCGTGGGGGCGTAGAGCTAGTTTTAGCGGTCATGGTTTAGCTGTGTGCGGTGGGCGCGGGGACAGAAGCCAGAATCTGCTCAATGACGCCTTCGGCGCTGGCGCCGGAGAACTGGGCGTCCACATCCAACACCAGGCGGTGAGCCCACACCACTGAGGCCAGCTCCCTGACGTCGTCGGGGATTACGTAGTTGCGCCCCTGAGCGGCAGCCCATACGCGCACCACGCGGGTCATGGCGATAGCGCCACGGGTAGAGACCCCCACGCGCACCTGCTGGTGTAGGCGGGTGGCTTCAGCTAGGGCCGCAATGTAGTCCAGTACGGCGCCGTCGACATAGTTAGTTCCGGCTACATCCGCCAGCTGGGTGACCACAGCGGAGGAAACCACAGCCGACAATTTAGCGGAGCGGTCGGGGTTAGCTGAGTCAGCCAACACCTGGGCCATAGCCCCACGCTCGGGGTAGCCCACGGAGGTTTTCATCAAGAAACGGTCCAGCTGGGCTTCGGGCAGCGGGTAGGTGCCGGCCTGCTCAATGGGGTTTTGGGTGGCGATAACCATGAAGGGGCGCCCGGTGGAGTGGGTTTTGCCGTCCACGGTAATTTGCGACTCTTCCATGACCTCCAGCAGCGCCGACTGGGTTTTGGGGCTGGCACGGTTGATCTCATCAGCCAGCACGATAGAGGCAAATACCGGGCCCTTGTGGAATTCCCACTGGCCGCTGCGCTGATCGTAGATGGTCACCCCGGTGATGTCGCTGGGTAGCAGGTCAGGGGTGAACTGGATACGCGAGTGGGTGCCTTGGATAGTGGCCGCCAGGGCGCGGGCCAGGGCGGTTTTGCCAGTGCCCGGGGCGTCTTCGAGCAGCAGGTGCCCCTCAGCCAGCATGGTGGTGACAGCCAGGCGAATTACCTGCTCTTTGCCCAGCAAGGCCTGCCCCACGTTAAGCACCATTTTGTTAAATAGATCAGCAAACTGGGCGGCATTAGCCTGGGTGAGCGACATGGGTTATTCCTTTCAAAACTTTTCGCTGACGCTTATAACGACGACGCAGCTTTATGGCTGCAAAGCTGGTTTATTGGTGTGTGCCTGACTCGCATTGCAAGGCGGCGTTATCTTCTTTTTCTTCCGCCTGGGTAATGCTGGTAGCAACATACAGGGTTACTCCACCGTCAAAGGTGGTGTAGCGTTTTTCGTCTTTACCAGCAGCGGGGGCCATCGTGTAGGTTTTGCCCGCCCAGGTAATGGTGCACTTGGTGGTGGTGCCGTCCTTCCAGTCCCACAGCTTGACGCCGTAGCGGTAGCAGTTGGGGCTGGTGCTGCCGCAGCTGCCGTTTACTACCTGGGAGCGGTCCACAAAGCCCTGGTAGTTGTTGGCTGGCTTGGGTTCTGCCGCCGACGGCGCCGCTAGGCTTTGGCAGCGCGGTTCAGATTCGCGGGTGCCGGCCTCGCTGGTTACCTGCTTGGAACTGGTGCAGATTTTTACTTCTTTACCTGCTTCAACCCCGTTTTGGAATTCCACAGTGCCGCCGCCTGCCGGCGGCTCCTGCTTATTGGTGTAGGCACCTGCACCAGTGCTGATGTAAGCCGAGCTGGTGGCGGTGCGCCCATTGCCGTTAGCGGGGCCAACTTGGCAGCTGACCTTAGTGCCCTCAGGGCGAGTGCAGGCCAAAGTGGGCGAGATTGGGGCGCCAAAAGGCGTCACCTTACCGGCCACTACTCCTTCAGAGCACTTACCTGAAGAGTTACAGGCGCGCACATAAATAGTGGATTCTTTACCGTTAGTTAAGCCGTTACCTGTTTTATTGGCTACCGACTGCCAGGTGTTCTGATCGGTTGACCATTCCAGGTTCTGGGAATTTTTGTCACCGCTGGTAGCCGTGAAGTCTACAGAGTTATCGGCGCCAGTAGCCTTGGGGGCTGCAGACACTGAAGGAGCAGATACTTTACCCTCCAGCTTCATAGTGTATGAGACTTCCTCAGACGTGCCGCCGTGAGTTACCGCTCTGACTGAGAACTTCACGGTCCTGTCTACGCTTGTATCAATTTCATAGGGCTTACTTAACCCATAAATCACTATGGCACTAGAGGCCGTAGGGCTATCGGTGTAAGAAAGGAGGTAGTGGGTAATCGGCAGCCCACCAGTGTTGGCTGGCGGGTTCCACGACACCAGCACCCTGGTGGTGCCATCTGAACCCTGGCCCTGTTTAACTGCCGTCAAATTAGTGGGCGGGCCAGGCTTGCCATAGGGAGTCACCGGCTGGCTAGCAGCTGATTCCTGACTGGCACCTTGAGCATTAACCGCGCGCACAGTGGCCGTATAGGCCGTGCCGTTGGTTAGGCCCGTGAAGGTAGCCTTAGGTTCGGTTACGTTCTGGCTGAGCCCACCTGGGGAGAGCGTAATTACGTAACCGGTGATACGCGAGCCGGGCGAGTTAGACCTGTTCCACGTGAAACTAGCGCTGCCGTCACCAGCCTTACCAACGGGGGCTCCGGGCGCCGTCGGCACCACACTGACTTGCACACTGGCAGTATTAGAACGCGGGGACTGACCCACCGCGTTACGGGCCACCACATAGAAGGAGTGGGTAATTCCCGGGGTGCGGCCGGGCATAATGCAGCTGGTGACCACGCCACAGTCAAGCAGGTCGCCCTGCACTGTGTCGTGGACGGTGAAGTTATTGATGTCGGCGCCGTTAGAAGCCCCGGCGGTGAAGGAAACTGTCACTGCGTCGGAGCCGTTAGCGGTGGCCCTAACCCCGCTGGGGGCGTCAGGCAAGCCGCGTACACTCACCGCAATGGTGCCCGTAACTTCACGGTCGGCGTCGTTAGTTTTATCGCCCACTCGGTAGGAGATGTTGTAGGTGCCGTGCAGGCCATCTCGGGCGCTAATGGTCAGGGACGTGCCCGAGGCACTCACGCTAATACCGTCGCTGGAGCTAGGCGAGCCCACTAGGTGGATCGGGGTGTCAGTAAAGGGGTTAGTAGCGTAGTTAGCCACGTCAACCGTGGTGGATTTACCTGCATCCACACTCACCTGGGCTTGGCTTAGCTGCACCAGCGGCTCTTTAGCGCCGGTGACACTAACCGGAATTACCGCTTTAGTGCTGGCTCCCTTGGCGTCGCGCACAGTCAACGCCAAGTTAGCGCTGTTGCCGCGCTTAGCCCCCGTGCCGGTCTGCACCTTGAGGGTGTGACCATCAACGCTGGCTTGGATACCATTGGCGGCCCCCGAAACCGTGTAGGTCATGGAGGCGGGGTCGTCGCCGTCGGGGTCGCTAACCCAGCTGCTCATATCCGCGCTGACGCTTTGACCACCCACGGCCACCTCAATGGCGGTGGGGCGCACCTGCGGGGGACGGTTAGCAGCGCCCGGATCCACAATCAGCGGGATCGTGAGCGTGGCAGACAGGGCTTTATCGTCGCTGCCGTCAGTTACCGTAACCGTGATTGAGGAGGGCCCGGAATAGTCAGCTTTAGCCCCAAACTCCAAGGTGGCAGAGTCTTTAACTAGTGTTGAGCCATCCCAACCGGCGGAGGCGCTAGCCTGCCCATCTTTCGGCACACTTACGCTGCGACCGCTACGTACACGCACATAATTCTTTAGTGCGATAGCGGTTTTAGTGCCGGCTTTAACATGGATAGGAGTCTTAGACACATTCAGCTCAGGGTTAGTTACCTGGTTGCCAGGCACCCACACCACAGCTGAAGCAGACAGGGAGTCCTTGTCGGTAACCGTGTAGAGCACGTAACGCCCCTGCGTGGCCGGCTCAATTAGCAGGTCTTTACCCGAAACTTTCACGCCCGGGTCAGAGCTGGTGACGCGGTCAGATTCAATATCGCCGTCGGGGTCTTCATCATTATCAAGCACAGACACCTTCACGGTGCCCTGGGCGGCGCGAACCTGCTCAACACTGACCTCGTCGTCGCGCGCAATAGGCGCAACCAGGGCGGCGTCGGGCGAAACCACCACGGTGACCAAGCCAATTACCGGCTCAGAGTGGCCGTCGCTGACCCCGTATTGCAGTGAATAGGTACCGGCTTTTTCAGGGGCCTTGAACACTACCCGTGAATGCTCAGCGCTGACCTCAATTGAGTCGTCGCTGCTGCGTACATCGTCTGCCACTAGTGAAAGTGGATCCCCATCGGGGTCAAGGTCGTTAGACAGCACCGGGACCGATACTTTCACGCCTGGACGCACCCGCACCGAGTCAGAGATAGCCACCGGCTGCTGGTTAGTGCCAGCTACGGCGCTTACCCCCACCTTGACCTGGCCGTTAGCGCTGCGCCCTAGGCGGTCGGTGACGGTGTAGCTAAACACGTCCGTGCCGGCCGCGCCGTTGGCGGCGGTGTAGGTCAGGTATGTGCCGCTAACTTCAGCGCTACCCAAAGTGGGTGAGGTTGCCAGGCCCGTCAAGCTCACCGAGTCACCTTCAGCGTCAATGCCCTGCAGCGGGATAGGAATAGTTACCTTCTCCCCCGCCACGGCGCGTGCCTGCACATCTTGCGGGTGGGGGGCGGTGTCGTTTTCAGGATCAGAGCCCACCACCGTCAAGTTCACGGCGGCACTAGCTACGTTCCCGGAGGCGTCGCGCACCGTGTAAATGAGCTTGCCGGAGCCAGGCTGGTTAGCGGCACGGAAACGCACCACATTGTCAGAGACGAAAGCTTTACCCAGGTTGGCTGACACTGAGCTTTGCAGATCAGGCTGCACGGTGAGCTTAAGCCCGCCCGGGGAGCGGTCATTGTTTAGCACCGAGATGCTACCCACGTCACCAACGCGCACCACCAGGTTGTCGTCGTTTAGCTGCGGGGGTTTAGTCATGTCAGCTGCCGGGGTGGGCACAACCCGGATAGTGCCCTGGGTGGCGCCAGACTGGTTGACGGCGGTGTAAGTCAAGCTAGCCGGCTCACTTAGGCCACTGGGCGCCGTGATTTTCACGACCCGGTGCTCCAAAACTGCGGCCACCAGCGGGGAGCCGTCAGGGGTTTTAACTGACTGGACTGACAACACGCCCCCGGTGGGGTCAGTGTCGTTATCCAAGGCGGCCACCAAAGCCGAGCCACCCTCAGGCAGAGAGGTGACTTCATCTTGCACAATTGGCACAGATTTTTCTGCGCTCTTAATGGCATCAACCCTAATAAAGCCCGAGGCGGTCTTGGGGCCGTTAGAAACCTGATAGTTCAGGTAGTAGGTGCCTTCTGCAGTGGGGGTAAAGGTAAGCACCCCGGTAGGTAGGTCACTGGTTACCGACAAGCCGGCGGGAGCTTCATCCACCTGGGTTAAACGCAGGGTGCCGCCGTTAGGGTCAGAGTCGTTATCCATGGGGGTTAGCTGCGCGGATACACCCACCGGGGTGACCAGGTGGTCACCGTTAGTGATGGGGTCCAGGTTACCCGGGGCCTTAACGCTAACGTTCAGGCTGCCTTCGCCGTCAGCGCGCCCGTCAGAGAAGATAACTTTCAGGCTTACATCCCCGGGGGAAGTGCCGGTGTCTTTAATGGTGATAGTGCCGTCAGCGCGCCAATTGACGTTCATGGTGGACGGCGCCTGCACGCTCTTGATGTAGATCTGGTCCCCATCTGGGTCTAGCCAGTCGTTGGAGACGTTGATTTGCCCCTGCGCGCCGGTGGCCAGGCTTAGCACAGAGCGGTTGGTTTGCTTGGGGGCTTCGTTTACCGAGTCAGGGTGCACGGTTAGCTGCACGCTGGCTTGGGCGTTGGCGCGTCCGTCACTGAGCTCATAGTTGAAGGTGCTAGAGCCGGTGGCGCCGGCATCTACCCGCACCTGCAGGGCGGCGCCGTCACGCACCGGGGCCACATTCCCCCAGCTGGGCTGGCTGAGCGGGGCGGCGGTGAGCACATCGGCATCTTCATCAGTGTCGTTGTTGATTACCGGCAGGTAGGCGGTGCCACCTGCGCGCACGCCGTACTCGTCGTTATTGGCTTTGGGCGGGTGGTTTTCGTCCTTGTGTTCTTTGGGGGCGTTTTGGTCGCGCTGGTTGGAGTCGTCTTCCTCGTCCTCGTTTTCCAGCTTGGATTTGACCTCTTCCCAGCCCTTTACCTCAACCATGTCCTTATCAGGCAGCCACAGCCCACCGGTTTTGACGTCGTTGAGTACGATCACGTCGCGGTTGGTGCGAAACACTGCCTGGCTGGCCTGGTTCAATGTGGAAACTTTACGGGCCAGGTCATTTTTGGTGCCGGGGCAGTCACGCAGGAAGCTACCTTGCCCACTCCAGGCCGCATACACACAGCCTCGGTGTAGCACCGGGCGCGAGGGGGAACCCTGGGCGGTTTTGGCTTTAACGGTGGTGACTTTTTTGTCATCCAGGTTTACTCGCAGCAGCGCCCCCCGCGTGCCTACCAGCACGTCTTTAGCTTCCGGGCCGGCTTCTTGTAGCTGCAGGTCGGTGCCGTTTAGGTGGACGGCGTCTCCGCTGGGCAGTACCAGCGTGTTGTTTTTGGTGTCCAGCACCACTGCCTGCTTACCTACCGCGCTGACCTGCAATTTGGCGTTGTTGGCGAGTTTAGGCAGTTTAGTTTCGCTTACGTCTAGCTGCTCACCTGCAGGAGTGAGGGTCTTAATTTTGCCGGCTTTTAGGCTTACTACGTGGGCGACGCCGTCGCTACCGATACTTAGCACCGCGCCGGGCATGTCGGTCACCACCGGGGAGGCGGTGGCGGGGTTGAAACTGGCGGCCTGAGCGGCGTCAGCTAGCCACACTTTGCCGGTTTTAGCATCCGCATAGCCGATACGTGAGCCACCCATCTGGATTTTGTCAGCGCCAGCGAATTTAATGGATTCTTTTAAGGCTACGCGGGCGGGATCCACACGGGTAAAGGAGCCGCCATCAGTGTTAGCTACAAACACTGTGGCGCCGTTTTGGCGTACATCAAAGTTAGTGGAGTCGGTGCGTACGCGCCCGTCGAGGGCTTGGGCTTGGTAAGACAGGTGCCCAACCAGGCGCATGTCCTGGTTAGTTACCCACACGCCGCCGTCGTTGAGGTTTACTTCTTTGGAAACAATGCCCGGGTGGGCTACTGCCAGGGCCACCACGGAGGCAGTAGCTACGGCGGTGGCCGCACCGATTAGGTTGCGAAGTTTAATTCGGGCTCCCATGCCTGCACGTAAACGTGTACGGGCAGAGCTATCGGCGCCTTGGCGCTTGGAGCGCACCAACTTGGGCAGCTTCAATTTTTAACCTCACTGAAAATTTTGGAGCTGGCAGCCAGAGCTCGCGAGACTCTCACTGCCGGCCACTGTTCAGCCTGGTAGGGCCGGGGATTTGTAGGTTTATGTTGCCGCCAGCGCGCTTTGAGGGCACAAGCAGGGCAACAAACACCCTAGGTCTAGCCTTCACCCTAGCGCGATGGGGAGCCTTCCCCATAAAACCTAGGTATTTAGTTAGCAATCTATCAGGGCATTTTTGTGCTTTGTCACCTCCTTTAGGGGCAGCCTTCGCAGCCTTCAGCGCCCCCTAAGTGCAATCAGCGCACCTCTCAGCGCCCCCTTCGCTACATCCCTCAACACACCCCTGAGCGCAGTCTCAATTTTGTCCACCAGACAAACTGGTGATTGCACAGCCGCTTATATGTGTTAGCATCAAACCACTATGAGTGTTTGGACCAAATTCGAATTCCCCCAGCGCATGCGCGTATGTGGATCGATTCGTGCTCGAATGTGTAGCTGACACTGTTGTCCGCCATTCACTGACCATTCCTTCGCACTAAACCATATTCATTAGTCTCACCATAACTACAGGTATATCTGTAGCTACCTGAGTGCAGCTACCAGGCGCCGCAACCAGCGCAATGCACTTATGCGAAGGCACGGTCACAAACACGAAAGTTTCTATAGTGCCTTTCTCTAACGACATTTACGCCTGCCCCTGTAGCCACGACCATGAGCCCACCTTGCTCTCCTTTGAGGTTATGCCTCCGCGCAAACCCTCCCTGGAGGCCCCCTTCTGGCAGACAGTGGATCAGCTGCTGCAAGTGCGCCCCGACTTCATGTCTGTCACCTACGGGGCTGGTGGCAAGGACCGCTCAAACGCCCGCGCCACCGTGCACCGCCTGGTGGCAGACACCCCCATCCAGCCCATCGCCCACCTGACCTGCGTGGGTAACTCCACCGCTGAAGTGGTTTCCACGGTTTATGACTACCTGGACTCTGGGGTGCGTACCTTCCTGGCTCTGCGTGGTGACCCCCCGGCAGGCGAAACCAGTTGGGAGCCCGGCCCTGACGGCGTCGCCAGTGCCACTGAGCTAATCCACCTGATCCGCACGGTTGAACAGCGCCGCTGCGACGCCCACCCCGGTGAGGCGCTGCGCTCAGCTTTTAAGCCCCTGACCATTGCGGTGGCCGCCTTCCCGGCTGGCAACCCGGCGGCTGGTACCACCCCCACCCAGGAGGTGGAGCGGCTGCTAGTTAAGCAGGCAGCCGGCGCTTCTTTCGCCATCACCCAGCTGTTTTGGAATGCAGAGGTGTACGCCTCCTTCGTAGAGCGCGCCCGCCGCGCCGGCGTACACATCCCGATTGTTCCCGGTATCCTGCCAGCCACCGACCCGGCGCGGCTGCGCCGCGTCCAAGACCTAACCGGCATTGAGGTGCCCGAACAGCTGTTGTCCACTTTGGCCGGCTACCAGCACCAAGAACAACGTGACGCTTTCGGCGCGGCTTTTGGCTCCAAACTGATCCACTCGGTTTTGGAGGCGGGCGCCCCTGGCGTGCACCTATACACCTTCAACAAGGCCAAGCCGGTACTAGACATTTTGTCTCTAATGGGTGTGGAGCCTACCGCGCACCACTCCCCGCTACTTGCGCGCTAAACCAGCGCCGTCGTCGTCAATCCGTAACCGTCAACCATTAGCTACCCACTAGCGTGCGTCTACTTTTGTGCGCGCTAATCCAAGAAAATCAAGGAGAACACCCATGTCTGCTGCAACTACGCAGTTCCCCACCGCCACCATCTTGGCCTATCCGCGCATTGGCCGTCAGCGTCAGCTAAAGCGCGCCCTGGAGGCCTACTGGGCCGGGCGCAGCAGCGAGACTGAGCTGCTTGAAGCCGCCAGCAAGCTACGCCAGGAGAACCTGGCGCGCCTAGTTGAGCTGGGTTTGGACGCCTCGGACGCCTCCCTGGCTGACGCGCCTTCTTTTTACGACCAGGTGCTAGACGCCACCGTTTTGCTGGGTGCTATCCCCCCGCGTTTTGCCGGCCGTGAGGGTCTAGACCTCTACTTCGCCCTGGCCCGTGGGGATGAAAAGGTGGGCCCCGAGGAGATGACTAAGTGGTTTGACACTAACTACCACTACTTGGTCCCCGAGATTGGCCCCGACACTGCGCTGCGTTTTGCCGACGACGCCGTCACCCGTAAGTTCGTGCAGGCCCGTCAGTGGGGCTACGTGACCCGCCCGGTGTTGGTGGGCCCGCTGACCTACCTGGCACTAGCTAAGGCTGACCCGGCCACCCCCGACTTTGACCCGCTAAGCCGCCTTGATGAGGCTGTGGCCGCCTACGAGCAGGCCCTGGCCTCCCTGCACGAGGCTGGCGCCCCCTGGGTGCAGCTGGACGAGCCGGCCCTAACCTCCGACAACCTCTCTCACCCCCGCGCTGAGCTGGCCAAACTGGCTGTGGGCGTGTATGAGCGCCTAGCTAAAGCCACTAACCGCCCCCAGATCCTGGTGACCACCCCCTATGGGGACGCCTCCCAGGCTGTAGGCGCCCTAGCTAAGACTGGGGTGGAAGCTATCCACGTTGACACCCTGCGCGGCAGCCTACCTAAGGACGCCGACCTGTCTGGGGTGACCCTGGTGGTTGGGGCTGTGGACGGCCGCTACATTTGGCGCGCCGACCTGGCTGCTCTACGCCAGACCCTAACCGCCGCCCAAGCCCTGGGCGCCGCCAAGGTGACTGTAGCTACCTCCAACTCGCTCCAGCACGTGCCTCACGACACCGCCCTGGAAACCTGGGATGACCCCACGCTGAACGAAAACCTACACGCCTGGCTGGCTTTCGCCGACCAGAAGGTGCAGGAAGTAGTTACTCTGGCTCGCGGCCTAGATGAAGGTTGGGAGGCCATCGACGGTGAGGTAGCCGAGGCGACCCGCGTCCTAGAGCAGCGCGCCGCCGCCCCTGGCGTGGTACGCCCCGAGGTCCGCAGCCGCACCGCCGCCCTGACCGACGCCGACCGCGCCCGTGAGCCCTACCTGGAGCGTGAAGCTGCCCAAGCCCAGCGCCTGCACCTGCCTCCGCTGCCCACCACCACTATTGGTTCTTTCCCGCAGACCACTGAGATTCGTAAGGCTCGCGCCGCCAACGCACGCGGCGAGCTTTCTGACGCCGACTACCAGGAGCGTATGCGTGAAGAAATCGCTGCGGTAATCAAGCTGCAGGAAGAGCTGGGCCTAGATGTGCTGGTGCACGGCGAGGCTGAGCGTAACGACATGGTGCAGTACTTCGCTGAACTGCTTGATGGCTTCGCCGCCACCCGCAACGGCTGGGTGCAGTCCTATGGTTCGCGTTGCACCCGTCCCTCGATCCTGTGGGGTGACGTATCGCGTCCGGCCGCCATGACTGTGGGCTGGACCAGCTACGCCCAGTCGCTAACCGACAAGCCGGTTAAGGGTATGCTCACCGGCCCGGTGACCATCATTGCCTGGTCTTTCCCGCGTAATGACCTGCCTCTGGGCGAAATTGCTGACCAGATTGGTTTGGCGCTGCGCGACGAGGTTAGCGACCTGGAAGCTGCCGGCATTGCCGCCATCCAGGTGGATGAGCCGGCTCTGCGTGAGCTGCTGCCCCTGGACGCTGAGCGCCACGCCGACTACCTGGGCTGGTCGGTGGGTTCCTTCCGCCTGGCCACCTCCTGCGTGCGCCCAGACACCCAGATTCACACGCACCTGTGCTACTCCGAGTTTGGCCAGATCATTGACGCTATCAAGGGCCTGGATGCGGATGTAACCTCCATTGAGGCGGCCCGCTCCAAGATGGAGGTTGTCCCCGAGCTGGCTGAGGCTGGTTTCGACCACGGCATTGGCCCTGGTGTGTGGGACATTCACGCCCCGCGCGTGCCCGGCGAGGAAGAGTTGGCGCAGCTGATCGGCCTAGCTGCCGACGCCGTACCGGTTTCTCGCCTGTGGGTTAACCCAGACTGTGGTCTAAAGACTCGTGGCTACGCCGAAACCAAGGCTTCGCTGGAAAACCTGGTGGCCGCTACCCGCCAGGTGCGCGCCGAGCGCGAGCTGAACAACTGACGCCGCTAGGCTCAGCACTGGCAACCCGACTCGCTGCCCTAAATGGCAGGCGAGCCCCCAGGGGCTGAAGACAACTAGCTAAACCAAGGCTTGGGGGGTGGAACTGTGTTCCACCCCCCAAGCTGTTTATTTCAGGCGTGCCATTCGGGGCGCTGCATGGTCGCGCCGCTGGCGCGCTCCACGAAAATAGGGTCGCATCCTTCGGCCTTGAGCGCGTCGATCTGCGCGGCGGGGTCTTGATCGTCGGTGCTGACGCGGGCGTATCCGGTGGTGCTCATATCAAAATCCTACGTGCCAGGTTTTGGTGCACTAGGGGTTTTGGTAGGGGTTTTTGGCGCGGCGTGTCGCGGTGATCGTCGCGCCTGGCGGTGGGGTGTCAGAAACGGTCGTTACCGGTCAGTTCGCGCGATGACGTCCAGGAAGTCCCGTATGTGAGGGG